>JAEEGG010001264.1_pt1 | contig 69114 bp, 43 predicted proteins | sample 9134161 | NCBI WGS metagenome assembly JAEEGG01 (sample SAMN16246543, study PRJNA631951) | gut metagenome | biome: gut microbiome; feature: rumen; material: CR-attached | host: Bos | place: Iran: Karaj | collected 2018-10
GTTTGTTTGTTGCGTAGTATGCGAATCCTTTATATATAGTTGGCTTCGGATATGGCTTGCACGCTCACACGATCACTTCGTTTAAGTGTTCGCTTAGCGAGCCATATTCCTCCGCCAAAAAATAGACGGGCGCTCCGATCCTCCGGGGGAGTGCGTTACGCCGTTTGGCAGACCAAAACGGACGCATACCTTCGTTTGGTCTGCTGAAAGTGGGATTTACACTTGGAGAGATTCTTTTTACTGCAAATCGCGCTGCAGCACTTCACACTTCTCTCTTTTCCATTCCTCAAACGTATCGTCGGCGATGTGCTGCTTGGCCTCGCGCATCAGGTGCAGGTAGAAGTGCAGGTTGTGGATGCTCGCCAGCGTGAACCCGAGGGATTCTCCGGCGTGGTGCAGATGGCGCAGGTACGCGCGGCTGAAGTTCCTGCAGCAGTAGCAGTCGCAATTCGGGTCGACCGGCTTGTCGAATTCCTCGGCATGGCGTGCCGCCTTGTAGCGCAATACGCCTTCGCTTGTAAACAGCATGCCGTTGCGCGCGTTGCGGGTAGGCATCACGCAGTCGCACATGTCCACACCGCGCTCGATGAGTTCCAGCAGGTTCCACGGCGTGCCTACGCCCATCACGTAGCGGGCGTGGTCCTGCGGCAGAATGTCGGTGCAGAAATCCGCGATTTCGTACATCGTCTCGGTCGGTTCGCCTACGGAGAGGCCTCCCATCGCAAATCCGTCGGGTTCGAGTTCCGCAATGCGCTCGATGGCCTGCTGACGCAGGTTCTTGTGCATGCCGCCCTGGATAATTCCGAAGAACTGCTGGTCGTAACCATGGATAGGCGGGTGCTCCTTGAGCCACTGCATGGCCTCCGCGGTCCACTTGAGCGTGAACTTGAGGCTATGTTCTGCTTCTTTTGCGGTGCTCGGGAAGGGCGTGCATTCGTCGAGCGCCATGATGATGTCGGCGCCGATTTCCCGCTGGGCGTTCATGACGCTTGCCGGGCTAAAGAAATGCTTTGAACCGTCCAGAATGCTCCGGAATTCCACGCCTTCGGGGGTAATCTTGCGGAGGTCTTTGAGGCTCCATACCTGGAATCCGCCGCTGTCGGTAAGCACCGGCCCGTCCCACGCCATGAACTTGTGGATACCGCCAGCCTTCGCAATACGCGGGGTGGTGGGGCGCAAGTACAGGTGGTACGTGTTCGCGAGGATGATTTCCGCCTTGATGTCCTTGAGCTGGGCGGGCGTTACCGCTTTTACGGTCGCCTCGGTACCCACCGGCATAAAGATGGGGGTGGTCACGTCGCCGTGGTCGGTGTGGACTACGCCCAGACGGGCCTTGGACTTCTTGGAGGTTTTCAGGAGCTCGAAGCGGTTCATGTGCCCAAAGATAGAAATTCTGGGCAAAAAGAAAACCCGACTTTTCAGTCGGGTTTCTTCTGCGGTCGGACAGACTTGAACTGTCATGGGATCGCTCCCACTAGCACCTCAAGCTAGCGTGTCTACCAATTCCACCACGACCGCGTGGTCCTTAGCGGAACGGCAACAAATTTAGTTTAAAAGGACGGCCTTGTAAAGGGGTAAAGGCTGTTTTTTATGAAAAAATTCCGAATTATACCTCGGCGACCAGCTTGTCGAACACCTGACCGCGAACCTTGTAGTTCTTGAACAGGCCAAAACTCGCGCAGGCGGGGCTCATGATGACCGTTCCGCCCTTGCCGATGGCGAGGCTGTCGGCGAAGGCTTCCTCGAGGGTGGGAAAAATCTTCGCCTCGATGCTTGCGGCGTCCAGCCCGGCCTGCTTCAGCGATTCGAGCATGCGCTCGGCGGTGGCGCCGATGAGGGCGATGCGCTTGAGGTTCGGGCGCTCCTTCACCAGGATGTTCGAGAGTTCGGTGAAGTCCGCGTTCTTCTCGGAGCCGCCGAGGATGAGCGCGAAGGGGCGCGTCATGCTGGCAGTCGCGGCGATGGTCGCATCGGGGCGGGTGGCGTAGCTGTCGTTGAAGAATTCTATCCCGTTCTTTTCGCCCTTGAATTCCATGCGGAAGGGGAGGGTCTCGTAGCTCTTGAGCGCCTCGAACGCGTCGGCCACCTTGATTCCGAGAGCCTTGCACGCGAGGGTCGCCGCGGCCATGTTCTCCAGCTGGTAGATTCCGCGCACCTTGCAGTCCGAGAGGTAGAGCTTTTCCCCGTCGATGGCGAGGGTGGCGCCTTCGATCACGGCATCCCCGTCTCCGGCTCCGTCGCTGTCGGCGTGGCATACGGCATACTTCGTCCCGGCGGGACTTTCGCTTGCGATTTTAGCGGAGGGGGCGGCGTCCTTCAGGTATACGCAGGTCCCGGAGCGCTTCTGCCAGCGGACGAGGTTTGCCTTCGCGTCGCGGTATTCCTCGACGCTCTTGTGCCAGTCCAGGTGCTCGGTCGATACGCGCAGCACCACGCCCACGTCGGGCGAGACGGAAAGAGTCATCAGCTGGAAGCTCGAAAGCTCGAGGATGGAAATGCGTTCGGGAGTCTCGTCTTCGAGCAGGTCGAGCGCGGGCACGCCGAAGTTTCCTCCGATCTCGTTTGAAACGCCGCACTTGGTGAGAATGTGGCTTATCATACTTACGGTAGAACCCTTTCCGAGCGTTCCCGTGACGCCAACGACCTTCTTGGAGTTAGTTTGTTCCAAAAATAGCTGGATCTGGCTCGTGATGATGCCGCCATTCATCTGGAACTTGAACAGGTCCTGGCTCATCGGGTACACTCCGGCCGAACGCACGACGGTCACGCAGTCCTTGAGCCCGTCCAGGTAACCTTCGCCGCTGAACGTCTTTACGTTTACGCCCGCGGGCACTTCCGGCAGGTTGACCGGGTTCTTGTCCATCACGACGATTTCCTTGATGCCGTTACGTACAAGGTAATTGAATGTGCTCTGGCCTTCGACTCCAAAGCCGAGAACGCCAACGGGTGCGACTAGATTGTTCTGCATGTAAACCTTCTTTTCCGATGCGGCTCGGGTGCCGCTCTGTTAAAATAAAAATCCGCCCCTTCGAATGCAGGGCGGACTTCAATATGCGGTCGGACAGACTTGAACTGTCATGGGATCGCTCCCACTAGCACCTCAAGCTAGCGTGTCTACCAATTCCACCACGACCGCAGGATAGCTGACGCGGCGGTCGAAACCGCCTGCGTCAACGAAATCCTTATTGCGCAGCAGGAGCTTCGGTAGCCGGAGCGACGGGGGCTTCAGCTGCAGGAGCAACTTCGGCTGCCGGTGCGGCCGGAGCGGCGAAATCGCCCGGGAGTGCTGGGGCGGGAGCCTGCTGCTGTTCTGTGCTCTGGCGGGTAGCCTTCTGCATGGCGGATTCTTCGACGGTCTGGTCCTGCTTGGCGGTGATGAGACCGAGCAGGAAAACCACGACGAAGAAGATCACGGCCACAACGCGGGTCAACTTCTGGATGAAGGTCGCGGCACCTGCGGTGGAGAAAGCGGACTGCGAAGTCATGCCGCCGAGGCCTGCGAGGCCGCCCATCTTGTCGTTCTGAACCAGGACGAGCAACATGAGGAACAAGCACAGGAACACGTGCAGGACGATACCAATCCAAAAGAGAGTTGTCATAGTCGTTTTACCTTGAGTTTAAGTTTTAATTAGCGAGCTTCGGCAGCGTCGATGATTTCCTTGAAGGTGTTGGCCTTGAGACCGGCACCGCCAATGAGACCGCCGTCGATGTCCTTCTGGGCGAGGAGGCCGGCAGCGTTGGCACCCTTCATGGAGCCACCGTACTGGATGCGCATGCCTTCGGCAACGGCTTCGCCGTAGATGCCCTTAACAACGGAGCGGACGAAAGCCTGGGTGTCCTGAGCCTGTTCGTCGGTAGCGGTAACGCCTGTACCGATTGCCCAGACCGGTTCGTAGGCGAGAACGCACTTGGCAGCGTCTTCGGCGGAGACGTCCTTGAAGGCGCCCTTGACCTGGGTGCTGAGCACGGTTTCGAGCTTGCCGCCGTTGCGTTCGTCGAGAGTTTCACCGATGCAGATAATCGGCTTCAGGCCGGCCTCGAGGGTCTTCTTGACCTTGAGGTTCACGGTTTCGTCGGTTTCGTGGAAGTACTGGCGCTGTTCGGAGTGGCCGATGATGATGTATTCGGCGCCGATTTCCTTGACCATGTCGACGGAAACCTTACCGGTGTATGCGCCCTGGTCCTTCCAGTGGATGTCCTGGATGGCGAGCTTCACGTTGGAACCCTTGATGACGTCGGCGACCTTGGCGGCGGCGAGGTAAGTCGGGGCGATGACCACTTCGGTCTTCTTCACGTCCTTGACGGCTTCCACGATATCCTTAGCGAGCTGAATGGATTCGCTAACGGTCTTGTTCATCTTCCAGTTACCAGCAATGATATACTGACGCATAATTGACTCCTTGAGAGGTTTAAAATTTAACGCGCCTAAATTTAGTAAAAAAAGCCGCCTTTTGAAAGGCGGCTGCAACAAAGTTGACTAGAAAAAAGCTAGTTGTAGTTGCTGGAACGGCTCGATGTCGGGGCGGGGGAGCCGCCGTAGCGGTCGCCTTCGATCTTTTCGAGGATCCATTCTTCTTCGTATCCCTTCAGGCGGGCCTGGTCGGGGTGCTTCCAGATAAGGCGGGTGATGAGCTTGCCTTCGACGGTGTAGTATTCCCACACGCTGGACTTTTCGGTAGATGTTTCGTGGTCGGGAGGTCCCCAGAGGAGGTTTACCATGTCGTTTGTCATGCCTTCCTCGATGTAGCCCTGCTTGAACACGTCCTTGAGGCGCTTGTCGATGCCCATGCTTTCCTTGGTCACGAAGTATTCGCGCTCGAATTCCTTGCGGCCTTCGCCACGCTCAATCAGGATGGGGGAAGAGTAACGGTTGCTACAGGCCCAGAACAGCAGTCCGCTGAGGGCGAGTACGCACAGATGAGAAATTTTCATAGGATCTCCTATAAGTTTTGTGCCTACAAAATAAGAATTTCTTGCGCAAATGGACGAATATTTTTTAGATTTTACAATGAAATGGAGCTTTTCTGTCGTCAAATACGGATTTCGCTGGTTACAGTGCTGGCCGCGTTCGTCTTTTCTATGGGCGACGGTTTTGACCAGAGCGCCCAGTACGGATTCCGTTACGGCCCGAACCTTTCCTGGAGTATCATGTGCAACACCCCGTTCGTGTGGGGTCAGTGGTTGCCGCAGCTGGTCGCCGATGTCCATTATACATGGCTTGAACCCATCGGGGAGCTGAATTACGGTGAAAGGCTGGAGAAAGCCCCTACATTCCTGAGAATGGAAGGCGTCCTGGAAATTTCCCCGTTCTATACCGGCTACCAGGCCGGAATCGGGTTGCGTCCGTTCAAGACCAATCCGCAGGTCGAGGTCATGGCTACCTACCTGAGCTTCTTCTACCTGAGGAGTAACCTCGAAATGGTGACCTCCGACGTCATTGGCGAAGGCCGCATCGCCGAAACCTGGAACGCGGACTATATCGTCGATAACGTCTGGGGCGAAAACGACGGCGGATTCAACTACGCGCAATTGTTTGACGTTGCCGTCAAGATTGAGTATTTCTTCCCGAAGTCGGCGATTATCGGCGTGAACATGCATTATATCTTATCCGATATTAGCACGGATTTCAAGGGGAAAAGCTACGATTACAGGCTGAACATGCCCGTCTTCAGCCGTGACTTCGTCCTTGACTTCGAGTTCTTCGGGCTCGCGCCCATTAACGAGAACGTGGCGGTGCTTGTCGAGACGTCCTACTTTGGCACGGGCCTGTTGCAGAACGGCGATGTCGTGGAGAAGGAATCCCTCAAGTACATAATGCTGAAACTCGGCCCGCACCTTTCATGGAAAGACGGCTTGCATTGTGTCACCTTGGAACTTGGATTCTGGAAACGCCTGAAGGACTCGTTCTACGATGGAGATCTGAGCCAGCAGTTTATAGTGCAGCTGCAGTACCAGGGCTACTTCTCGTTCCCGATCCACAAGAACGTGCGGTAGGCGCGGTCCCCGTTCATGATGTTTTCACGCAGGGGATCCTTTGCCAGGTCCTCGATGGGGTAGATGGAACGGATCCAGATGTTTCCCCTGTAGTTCGGGTGCTCGACGGTTGCGAGGGCCGGCAGTTCCAGGCCGGAAAAGCTTTTCCATGAATCGATCCGGATGACTCTTTTTTCTTTGCGTGCGCCCCGCATTGTGACCATGTTGGGCTTGGGGAGGGAGTCGAGTGCTACGCTCCACCACATGTTGGAAAAAGCAGTCGAGAGGATGTTCGGCTTCTGTTCGCTGGTGTCCTTGCACTGGAAGTAGCCGTGGGCGAGAAGCTCCAGGTCGTCGTACTTGATGGGCGTGTTGCCGATTTCGTCCTTGAGATGGTGCATGGCCATCTGCCGACGGAGCTTGGGAAAGTCCTGCTCGATGTATCGGCTGGTTTCGGACGTTATATATTTGATGGAGGGCATGTCGGGCAGATGGATAAAGAAGGTGTCTACCTGTTCCTGCTCGTGGTGTCGCCATTCGATGTCGAAACGTGCGCGGGAATGCTGGGCGTTGATGAACCAGCCTTCCATATTGGCAATCATGGAACCTTCGATCAGCTTATGGACGCAGAGCTCCTGGGCGAATGCCGCCGGGAGGGATGCGAAGGCCAGTGCGAGCGCTAAAAAAGTTCTCATGGAGCTAAAGATATAAAAAAGACTTGCTTTCAACCTTAAAAAACGAAAACTCCGGGCCCTCCCAATGGCTAAAGGAGGGAACGGAGTTTGTTTTTTGGTTTAGGAAGAATACGTACTAGTAAACGGGAGTTGGCGCGGGACTATGCCTCTTCGGCATCGACGGCACCGACTTCGGCGTCTTCGTCTGCTTCGAGGGCATCGTTCTCGCCGAGCTTGAACAGTTCCACGTCCTTCATGCTTTCGCGGATCTTCTGCTCGATTTCGGAGCAGAGTTCCGGATTGTCCTTCAGGAAGAGGCGCGTGTTCTCGCGGCCCTGGCCGATGCGCTCGTTGTTGTAGCTGAACCACGACCCGCTCTTCTGGATGATGTCGAGTTCGCAGGCGAGGTCGAGGATGGAGGCTTCGCGCGAGATGCCGCAACCGTAGAGGATGTCGAATTCGCACTGGGTGAACGGGGCCGCGACCTTGTTCTTCACGACCTTCACGCGGGTGCGGTTGCCGATGACCTCTTCGCCGTCCTTGATGGCGGCGATGCGGCGGATGTCGATACGCTGCGTGGCGTAGAACTTGAGGGCGTTGCCGCCGGTGGTGGTCTCGGGATTGCCGAACATCACGCCGATCTTCATACGGAGCTGGTTGATGAACAGCATGCAGGTGTTGGACTTCGAGAGGATGCCGGTGAGCTTGCGGAGGGCCTGGCTCATGAGGCGGGCCTGCAGACCCACGTGGTTGTCGCCCATTTCGCCGTTGATTTCGGCCTGCGGGACGAGGGCTGCCACGGAGTCAATCACGATGATGTCGATGGCGCCGGAGCGGACGAGCGTCTCGGCGATGTCGAGAGCCTGCTCGCCGGTATCGGGCTGGGAGACGAGGAGAGATTCGATATCGACACCCAGCTTGCGGGCGTAGACCGCGTCGAAGGCGTGTTCGGCGTCGATGAAGGCGGCCACGCCGCCGAGCTTCTGGGCTTCGGCGATGGCGTGCAGGGTAAGCGTCGTCTTGCCGGAGGACTCGGGACCGTAGATCTCGATGATGCGGCCGCGGGGGAAACCTCCCACGCCGAGGGCCATGTCGAGCTGGATGCACCCGGTCGGGATGACGGGAATCTCTTCGACGGGCTGCTGTCCGAGAGCCATGATGGAACCTTTACCATAGTTCTTTTCGATCTGCGCAATGGCGGCTTCGACCGCCTTTGCCTTGTCGGCGGAAAGGTTGCTTGTGGGTGTTGTGTTTTTCTTTGCCATATTGGACTCCATTTTTTGTTTTTCTTGTCTAAATATACTATTTAGTGTTCACTTGTGCAAGTGCTTTTTTGGTTATTTAACAAAAAAAGTAGCTTGCCCAGCACTATAAAAACGGTTTGAAGCCTCACTTTGTGCCTGTCACCGTCGAAAATTTTACAAAAAGCCTCATTTTGCAAACAATTGTTGCCCGTTTTCCACGAAATCGACATCCAGACGGTGCCCACGGGCTTGCCCGGGACGGCCCCGCCGGGACCCGCGATGCCCGAGGTGGATACTGCCCACTGGCAGCCGAACCTTTCGAGCGCGCCCTTGGACATTTCTTTTACGGTCTGTTCGCTCACGGCCCCGAACTGTTCGAGGGTCTCGTGGCTTACTCCGAGGAGTTTTTCCTTGATTTCGTTCTGGTAGGCGACGATTCCGCCTGCAAGGACTTCCGAAGAACCAGGCTCGTTCACGATGCTCGATGCGACAAGGCCGCCCGTGCACGATTCGGCGGTTGCCATCATCTCGCCGCGTTCGATGAGGGCTGCCTTTATGGCGCGGATCAGTTCGGCAATCTTCTCTTCGAGTTCTGTTTCGTTCTTCATTTTCATACTCCGTAATTTAGAATTGTTTTGTGTCATAAAATGACATTTTATACAAAAAATGATTTTTCTCGAAAAAATATACCTTTTGGGACTGCTGTGCGCAGTTCCATTTTCAGCAAATAAATGAATTATTTCTATATTTCTGGGCGATGTCTAGACGTCTGTTTGCCATAATTTTGTTTGTATGCCTCGCTTTTGCGGGTGTGGCAGTGGCGCAGACCGACTCGACTTTGACCGCGGAAACGTCACAGGCAGATTCCGGAGCTGTGGCATCCGATACGTCCGGTTTCAACGGTGACCCGCTGGTGAAGGGCAAGACGGGCATCGAATCCATCGATACGCTCCCCGTGAACGAATGGGATATCCCCACAAAGCGCAATTCGCTCGGGCTCACCATGCTTTTGAGCATCTTGCCGGGTGGCGGCCAGTACTACACCGAACATTACGTGCGTGGCGGGTTCATTACGGGCATCGAGGCGCTGCTTATTTATGAAGTGTATATAAACAAGGCTTGGCAGAAGGATCGCGTGCTTGAACAGGCGAAGCCGTTCCAGGATTCAGTCTCGATGTATACGAAGTTTATTCGCGAAATGGACAACCGTGACAGCCTTGCCTATTACCAGAACAAGCGCAACGAATACGCGAACCGCGTGCGCGAGAAGAGCGACAAGAAGATGGAACAGGAGGACTTGCGTTTCGCCGAGAACGCCTGGCTGTTCGGTCTTCACTTGTATGGAATGATGGATGCTTTCGGCATCTGGTACAACAATAATTACAGGAGTGTGGAACTCCGCAGCATGTCGACGGCCCTCCTGCTTGGCCTTATTCCTGGGCTCGGGCAAATGTACAATGGCGAGTTCGGCAAGGCGGGGCTCTTGTACATGGGACTCATCGGTGCGGCAGCGAGCGTCTATACCTCGCAGAACATGGTGGAATATTACCTCGACCGCAAGCATTTCCTGCAAAGTGAAGGGTCTAACAGCGAGGAACTGGAGCGCGTGAAGGAACGCGTCACCTACTACCGCAAGAATAGGAACCAGTATATATGGGGTGGAGCCCTGATTTACCTGTATTCTCTGGGGGATGCCGTGGTCGACGCGCTATTGAGCGATTTCGATAACCCGATACACATGGCGCTGATGCCGAACTTTGCGGGCGGCGTGCAGGCGCTGTTCTCGTTCGATTTCTAGTCCATCACGAGCGGAGGCATCTTGATGCCTTCGTGTACGGTCGTGAAGGTGCCGCGGAAGTGTCCTTCGCTGTTGCGCGTGAATTCGAAGCGCGTGACCATCGCGTAGCTGAACATGCCCTCGACAAAGACCTCGTCCGGCAGTCCGCATGCGAAGTGCTGGAGTGCGGCGATTACGCCCGCGTGGCTTACCCACAGGAACTCGCCGTCGTCGTCAAGCGTATCGAGGAGGCTCTCGACGCGCTTGTCCACCTCGTGGAAGCTTTCGCCCTCGGGAAACTTGAAACCGCGCCAGTCGCTTTTCCACGATTCCATCTCGGTACGCGGGACTGCCGTGAGCTTCTGGCCTTCCCAGGTGCCGAAGTTGATTTCTATGAGGCGGTCGTCCTTCTCGATCGGAAGGCCGGTCGCTTCGGAAACTTTTTCGGCGAGGCGCATGCAGCGGATGAGCGGGCTCGAGAAGAGTCGCGTCGGGTGCGGGGCTGCCTTCAGGAAGTCTTCGATGGCGCTTGAGGATTCCTCGGGGAATGTGTCGGAAACATCGAAGTCGAGCCGTCCGTAGCAGACGTCCTTCGGGTTGTAGGGTTTCGTATGGCGAATGGTCCAGAGTATCATGGGCGGCAATAAAAAAAGCCCTTGGGGGGCTGAAAAAAAGTCCTAGGCGACCTGAGCACATAAAAATTCGCAAGTCCGTTGCTGCTTTCGCCCTGGCGATTTGCCCGCAAATAGTCATTGCGCAGGGCCTAGGACCCTCAAATATAGATAGAATTCGACAATTTACAAGGGGAAGGATATGCCTTTTTTGAACGAATTTGGCCATTTTGTTGAAAAATTGTTGAAAAAATGAGATTTTGCGCACAAAAACAGAAACGAATCGTTCCATTTTGTAAAATTTTGTATATATTAAAATTGACGGATTGTAAAAAATTCGTTTCTTGGTGTATTTGTAAAAATTCATTTCATGTAACGAACCCTGTTTTCCAGGAGGCGATTATGTTGGAAGGATTGGTAAAAAAAGTTTACGTGGCCGTGGCGATGTTCGGCCTGTTTGGTGTTGCCTTTGCTGCCAAGGTAGCTCCGCTGTATTTCGAAAGCTTAGGATCCTCGGCTACGGAAAATGCTACTACCCAGCAGGAGTACTGGGAAGGCTTGATGAAGTATAAGCTGTGGGGCTCTGAAGGCTTGACCTTCAACAAGCATACGGTCCATATTGCGGACAAGAATGGCTATAACGGTACTGCGACGGGTGATATTTCTTTCTTCAATGGAGCGCACCATGTGGGGGGGCCGCTTCTTTCGGGAAAGGGGCTGCATCTATCGGATGATGGCACAACGCCTAATGCCGATACGCTGAGTGGAGGCCCGGTGAGAGTCCTTGGCGATTTTGCCATAGCGGATTGGGCTGCAAATAGTGGCCCGGTTCCAAGCGCTTTCTACGATGGCCCATACTGCATTCAGGGCTCTATCAGGACGCGGTCTTCACAGCAGTACGACAATACTCTGACCAACTGGGCTGCCATGGTTAAGGGCGGTGTCTACGGAACGTCGGGTGTGGCTCCGGCAGATGCATTGACCGCCGATTCTACGTACACCTATGATGTTGTAGATCCTGAATCGGGAGATGTTACGTCTGTTACGGAATACTACAAGTATGTCGCCTATCCGTTCGCGGTGGGCACGTACCAGTCCTGTCCGGTGGAAGTTCCTCCGGTGGATACACACCTGCGAGTGCCCCTTTGGCCGGAACCGGCATCATGGGCTCCTGGTATCAATATGTCCGATGGTGTTGACGAGGTCGCCTATATCCATGTTCCTCCGGAGAGTGTCTATACTAACGAATATGGCACGTACGACTTGTACATTGAGAATATCTACATGCACAACAGTGCGCATAAGTACCTGTATGTCGTAATGCCTCATGGGGGTCGCCTTACAAGAATTTTTGTTCGCGATGGCTTCAATATTCAGCCGAGTGCGAACAGTGCCGTAATCCAGGTTGTCTACGCCGATAGGGAAGCCGTGTTTAATACGGCGACCAATCAGTGGGATGTGTCTGCACTTGTCGATAGCAACTACATAAGCAATGCGAAGTATGCGGGTAACTTGATGTTCTATACGAATCAGGATGTCCACTGGAAATCCATGGTCAAGCCTAGCTACCAGGGTACATTCATGACGACGGGTAAGTTTACCATTGAAAACCATTTCACCCTCGCAGGTCAGCTGGTGGCGAACAACCTGTGGTTCGAATCCGACATCGTGGGTGATTTTCGCTATGTGCCGTTTGATCCTCCCATCCTGAAGATTGACCCGGAAGTTCTCCAGAATGGCGCTTTCCCCGAAAACAACGAGGATGCGGAAATCCCGATTTCGCTTGATACCGTTACGAACACGTCTGTTGACTTCAACTACTGCTTCGACCTGGATCTTTCGACTGCTGAACTGGCAGACTTCCAGAGGACGGCTACGGCTCCGCTCCCGATATGCGAATTGCGCGATACGTCGTGGGCTTATACCTATGATGAAGACGGCGTGACCAAATTGGATAGTGCAGTGGCGAGTGTCACCGTTACTCGCGATTCCGGTTACGTGGTTATTCCGGCAAGGCGCCTTACGCCTTACGATGCGAACAAGGCATATTTGAACGTGTTTATCGATGGAATCGAAGAAGGTGAAGAATACCTGCATATGAAGATATTCAACCTCGCGGGCGCTGTGCTCCCGGGCAACGAGCGTGAAGGCCACTTCACCTTGAAGATTATCGATGCGAACAACCCGCCGGTGGCGGGTGCCTCGAGCGTCACGGGCACGGAAGATGTGACTTACACGTTCAAGACCGAGGATTTCGCCTACTCTTCGAGCAAGGGGTATGCGGAAACCGGAATCATCATTGCAACGCTTCCGAACAAGGGAACGCTCACGTTCAATGGCAGTGCCATTACTGCGAGCAGGTTCATTCCGGTGGATTCCATCGCCTTCCTGAAGTACACGGGCAAGAAGGATGACTTCGGGACTCCGTGCGTCACCTTCCAGTTCAAGGTGAGGGACGAGATGAATTCTACGTCCGGTGCCGGCATCATGACGGTGAACCTGAATGCGGTAAACGACGGACCGAGTGCGGTCGCGAGTACCTATACGATAGCAGAGAATTCTGCGGTCGGAGCGGTGGCGACGGGTTCGCTCGTGGTGTCTGACGTGGACGATACCGAATTTGCCTATGCCCTCGTGGCGGGCGATACCTCGGTGTTCCAGATTGATGCGTCTACGGGCAAGATCTCGGTGAAGAACGCCGTGCTGAATTTCGAATCGAAGGAAAGCTACACGGTGACGGTCCATGTGCGCGACATGAGCTCCACGACGACTCTGGCCGATACGCTTTCGTACAACGTGGTCGTTACCATCAACGTGACGGACGTGAACGAGCAGCCGACGGTTGCCGATGCTGCGTTTACCGTGCCCGAAAAATCTGCTGCGGGTACGACCGTGGGTACGGTGACGGCGAGCGATCCGGATACCAAGAATGCAAGCTACGGGACGCTTTACTACTCGCTGGCCGATTCTACGGCGGGTGCGGCGAGCCTGTTCAATATCGACGAGAACGGAAAGATTACCGTTGCGCAGGGTGCGAACCTCGACTACGAAGCCGACAGCATCTACTACGTGAAGGTGATTGTTACGGACAAGACGTATTCGGATACGGCGACCGTGAAGATTACGCTCACCGACGTGAACGAGCCTCCGTATTTCGAAAACAAGACTCCGAACTTTACTGTTAACGAGAATGTTCCTGCCGGGACGAAGGTGGGCGTCGTTACCGCGAAGGATGTCGACGGCACCGAATCGCTTACGTACAGCATCGTGGATCCGACCGGGACGTTTGTCGTGAATGCCTCCAATGGCACGATTACGGTCAAGTCGAGCAATTCCATCGACTACGAGGCGAAGGACCTCTATGTAGTCAAGGTCATCGTGACGGACAAGGGCGGATTCAAGGATACGGCGGAAGTCACCATCACGGTGAACGACGTGAACGAGAAGCCGGACGTTAAGGATGCCCAGTTTGCTGTCGACGAGAACTCCAGTGCCGGTACGACCGTGGGCTTTGTAGAGGCGAGCGATCCGGATACGCTGAATCCGGCGTTCGGGACGCTCTACTACTCGCTTGCCGATTCTACGGCGGGTGCCGCAAGCCTGTTCAATATCAATGGCAGCGGAAAGATTACGGTGGCGCAGGGCGCCGTGCTCGACTACGAGACAAAATCGGTGTACTATGTGAAGGTCATCGTGACGGACAAGGCGCTTTCGGATACGGCGACCGTGAAGATTACGCTCAACGACAAGAACGAACCTCCGCACTTTGCGGATGACACGCCTTCGTTTACCGTTAACGAGAACGTGCCTGCCGGTACGAGTGTCGGTTTCGTGACGGCGACGGATGTGGACGGTGTCGAATCGCTCAAGTACTCCATCATCGACGAGACGGGAACGTTCGTGGTGAACACGACGACCGGCGAGATTACGGTGAAGGCTGACGATACGATCGATTTCGAGACCAAGTCGAGCTATACGGTGAAGGTCGTGGTGACCGACAAGGATGGCCTCAAGGATACGGCGACCGTGACCATCAAGGTGAACGATGTGAACGAGAAGCCGACTGTCGAGGACAGCGAGTTCCATGTGGCCGAGAATTCCAGGGCGGGAACCGAAGTGGGGAAGGTCGTGGCGAGCGATCCCGACGTGCTGAACCCTGCTTTCGGAACGCTCTACTACTCGCTTGCCGACTCTACGGCGGGTGCGGCGAGCCTGTTCGATATCGACGAGAATGGAAAGATTACCGTGGCGCAGGGCGCGAATCTTGACTTCGAGACGGATTCCGTGTTCTTCGTGAAGGCAATCGTTACGGACGGCACGCTTTCGGATACGGCCATCGTGAAGATTTCCCTGGACGATACGCCGGAACCGCCCAAGTTCGACGACCATACGCCTACGTTCACGGTCGACGAGAATGTGCCCGCGGGGACGAGCGTCGGTTTCGTGACTGCATCTGACGTGGATGACGACGATACGCTCACCTACAGCATCGGCGACCCGACGGATACCTTCGTTATCGACTCGGTGACTGGCGAGATTACGGTGAAGGCCGACAGCACTATCGACTACGAGAAGAAGAACGAATACACGGTGACGGTGGTGGTGACCGACAAGTACGGCTATACCGATACGGCGACCGTGACCATCAATGTGAACGACCTGAACGAGAACCCGGATATTCCGGACCAGACGCTTACCTTCAATGAAAACGACCCGGTTGGCACTACGAAGGTGGTTGTCGCGACCGATCCGGATACGGCGAAGGCGTTCAGCACCCTGACTTACGAGCTGGTGGGCGAGAGCGAACAGTTCGAGGTGAAGGAAGACGGAACGGTCGAACTCAAGAAGGAACTTGACTACGAGACGGATTCCGTGTTCGTTATCAAGGTGCGTGTGACCGACGGCGAGCTTTCCGATACGGCGCTCGTTACGATCAAGATCGGCAACATCCCCGAACATTCGGATGTCGAGATTACGCGTGCCGAGACCCGCGATACGGTTGTCATCAATCCCGATACGCTGTTCGTGAATACTTCGGATGTCTGTATCGAATGGAAGGAAGACGGCAAGCTCAAGGGCCCCGACTGCGACCTCGATCTCCACGAGGGCGAAAACATCATCATCCGCGAGTTCAAGGACCCGACAAAGGACTTCCCGGGAGCCGACACTCTGGTTATCTACTTCAGCACGGCGACCCCGATTGTGACGGTGACGAAGGCCGTGGATGAAGCCGCGTGGGCGAGCATCTTTACCGTGATTGAGGAACAGGCGTCGAATGACCCGACCTTCTACGTGAACGACCCGAAGAACGACATCAAGGTGACGGTGACGGACACGGTGACGGGCTCGAAGGAATCGTTCATGGTGAAGGTGGAACTCGATACGGTGAAGGTTCCCGAGAAGACGTTCACGGGAACGCTCTCCGGTCTCGTGGATGCTGGGCTTACCCTGAACGAGAACCCGGTTTCCGGTGTCACGCATACGCCCGTGAACGGCGATACGGTTATTGTCTCGTACAAGGAAGTGGTGAACGGCAAGGAAGTCATTGTAAGCTACAAGACCGATACGAAGGGCAATGTCCTTGAAGCCGAGAACGGCACGAAGGTCATGACGGTCACCTACACGACCGAAGTGAACGGCCACGAGGTGCGGATTTCCTACGAAGCCGATGCGGTTACGGGTGAAGTTATCCGCTCTGCGGGCAGCTTTGCAACCGCTGCCGTGGAATCTTCCGAATCTGCCAAGTCCGGCGATTCCGGCAAGGAAGGCGGCAAGGATTCCAAGTCTGAAAAGTCCGGCAAGGACGACAAGGCTCTGGAAGCGGCTGTCTTTACGGTGACGTACGATTATGTGGATCCGGAAGGGAACGTCGTGACGGTTTCTTACAGCGTGGACGAAAAGGGCGACATCGTGCGCAACGGCGATGGCAATATCGGCTACGAGGTAAGCTACACCTACACGAACAAGTATGGCAATTCGGCGACCCGCTCGCTCTTCATCGTGCTTGACGAGGTGGCGCCCGTCGTGGAAATCCTTTCTCCTGCCGATGGCTACGTTGTCTACTCGAACTACGTGGACGTGAAGTGGACTGTGGATATGGGCGATGGCCGTGGCGCGATCGTGCAGGATACGCTCATTACGCAGGGCCTGGAGAAGGGCGCGAACGCCATCGTGCGCTTCTACCGCGATAAGGCGGGCAACGAGGCATCCGACACGATTATCGTCATCATGAAGAACGCGAAGGACGTGGATATCTCCATCGAGCAGCCGGTGACAGTTGTGACCCGCGAGAAGACGGAAGAATACTACGCGACGCACGAGCCTGAGGATGGCGAGACCTTCGCTATCACCATCTACAATTCCAAGACGGACAAGGAAGTGGAAACCCAGGTGGGCGGAAGCTTCAAGACCAAGTCGGGCAGCGGGGAGGAACCGTATCCTGGCCTGACAGGTCATCTGGGCCCGACTCTCGGAATTGATGCGAAGGTGCCTATCGTGACGGCTACGGGCGGACTCGCGACGTTTGACGACCTTATCGCGAAGGACGGCACGGTGCCGCTGCAGGGCGTCGATTCCAAGGACAGCAAGAAGATCTCGGTCGAGGAGTACGTCGAGCAGTACTGCGATGCCGAGTTTGCCGAGAACCTCGGCAGCGACTTTGGCAAGGCGAACCTCTACAAGACCAAGATGTACGTGCATGTCTGGATCTACACGAGTCTCGGCCAGTTCGTGGATTACTATTCCTTCACGCAGGACCTGGATGACCCGGACTACGTGAACGATGCTGGCCTCCTTACGATGTACTTCGAGATGAAGCCTGACCGTGACGGCAATGTCCGTTCCAAGAGCGGAAGGCTGTACGCGACGGGTGCCTACGTCTACAAGACGGAAGTCGAGCTGAAGAGCACCCTGCGCTGCACGGTCCCGCCGATCGAGGATGGCGTGTCGATTCCGGAAGCCCAGAAGAAGGGCGCCGTCCGTACGGTCAAGGAAGACCTGCTGAAGAGCTTCGGCTACAAGCGCCCGAAAGAAAAGAAGTAGGGTACGCCTAAAAAGTATGGCCCGGGAAGGATTCCTTCCTGGGCTCCTTTTTTGTATAGCAAAATTTACAATATCATGTGACAGGGCTCACACGATATCCCTAAAGGCCTAAAATCGGTCCAATTTGTTCCGATTTCCCCCTTGCTCAGCCTTTGAATGTAAGATTTTTTTAGTATTTTTACTTGTGTGTGGGGATTTGGTGTAACCTTATCCTGTGGTGGATAATATGAAGAAGAAAATACTTGGTCTTGTAATATTCCTAATTGGAATAGGCGCTTCATTTGCAATGGATGTGGCTCCGCTTTACTTCGTTGATGCCCAAGGGAACCCTATTGCGGCAAACCTGCAGCAGGAATACTGGAATTATCTCGTCAAGTATAAACTGTTCGGGAACGATTTTGTAAAGACCGGAAACCGCGTTATCATTCACGATGAATCGGGCTGGACCGGATCCAATGGTTATTTTAAAGCTGAACAACCGGATGGAAATGGAACTTCGGTTGGTACTCAGCTGGGTGGACCTGTTGTTGTTGCCGGAAATATAACTGTTGGACAGGACTATAAGTTTACGACTGGACCTGTACGAGCAGAGTCTTTTACGTTTGTTGATAATTGTGGTACCTGTTATTTTGGGGCTCCGATATGTTTAAATAATACAACGGTTACTAGTCTAAGTGGGAATTCGCTAAATGGGAACACGGGCTTCCAGGCACAACCAATTAGTAACTGTCCTGATCAACCGTCTCCTAATACGGCTGTAAGCATACCTCTTCTTGAGTGGCCGGCTTCTTCGACTGTGGCTGATATTAAAATTAGTGCGAATAACGGTGAACAAAGAATCGTTGTGCCTGATCCCGTAGATGGGAGCAAGGCTCCTTATGACATCTACATGGATAGTATCCTTACGGGTATTGGCGGTACAGATGGTGCTAAAATTACAGTGAGTATGCCTGCAGGTGGTCGTGTGACACGTATCTTTGTACATCAGATACAGTTGGGAAACCATACTGTTATTCAAATCGTTTATAGGACTCCGCAAGAAGATGGTTCTGTTGTTGAAGTTCCTGCTGAAAAGTATGCGGGTAATCTGTTGTTCTATACAGATCATGACATAAACATTAAAAATACGGACAACAGTATCCTTCTGGGAACATATGTTTCTACCGGAAGGATTTACTTGCAGAGTAACATTAACTTTGCTGGACAGTTGATTGCTAATGAACTGGTGGTTGGTAATGAATTTGATGGCCGAAGCTTTGTTTTTGTTCCGATTGATCCGCCGGTCTTGGACTTGAAGCCTCAGGCCGATACTCCGCTTGAATTCCCTGAAAACGATTTGCTGGTAAAGGTTCCCATTGCGCTCGATACCCCCGCTCCGGCAGATGTGTTCATTGACTACTGCTTTGATTTGCAGAATTCGTCGGCGAAGGAAAGTGACTTTAAGCTGGAAGATGGATATTCGTATCCCAAATCGAAGGGCCATCTGTTCCCCATATGTGGACAGAACATGGGCAAGGTGACAATCCTTAAAGATGCAAAAACTCCTGCAGATGCTCCTGATGTTAGCGTGTGGATTAATGTCGCTAAGGACGAAGAGGTTGAAAGGCTGAATGAAACTCTTCGCTTGAAAATCACGAATATTTCTGGTGCAGTGTTGCCGGGCAATAAGTTGGATGGTTATTTCGACTTGATTATTGTCGATGCGAATATTGAACCGACTAGTGAAAACTTTGAAATCACTGCTACGGAAGATGAAGTCTTTACATTTGATTCTTCCATGTTCAAGTATGAATCTGCCTTTGATAAGGTCGAACAGGGCGTCGTGATTATGTCGCTTCCCGAAAAGGGTTTCTTGCTGAGTAATGGCGACACGCTTACAAGCTCTGACTTGAATAAGTTTATTCCAATTAATGAAACGACAAACATAGATCTGCAATTCATTGCTGCAAAGGATGAATATGGAGTTTCTCCGGCTTATACCTCCTTTACTTTCAAAATGAAGGACGCGGATAATGTCGTGTCTGAAAAGCCTTACACCGTTACGGTTAAGGTAAATCCGGTGAACGACAAGCCGACGATAACTGCTGATACGATTAAGATTGGCGAAGTTGACCACGAGGTGAAGTCCGGTTCCATCGTCGGTGCAGATGTCGAAAACGATGCGCTGACATACTCCTTTGACGACGCTTTCGATGCGACATATACCGAGGCAAACTACAATAAAGTTAAGTCTCTCTACGAGATGGATCCTTCGACGGGAGCGGTCTCGGTAAAGAGCGGTGCTACTCTTGATTACGAGTCTGCCGATAGCGTGCTTACCATCCGCGTAAAGGTCGTTGATGATGCCGCTACGACGAGTGGTGTGGGCAAGGATTCTGCCTATGCCGTTGTCGTGCTCCAGATTGTCGACCAGAACGAAGCTCCGGTTGTTCGCGATACGTCTTTCACTGTGGATGAAAACGTTCTTGCTGGAACTGAGGTCGGCCAGGTTGTTGCGATGGATCCGGATATCAAGAGTCTTGTTTTTGGCGTGCTTAAGTATAGCATTGTCGAGACTGATGTGCCGTTCGCTATCGACAACCAAGGCGTCATTACGGTTTCTGCCGATAGTGTGCTCGACTTCGAAACGAAGCCCAGCTGGACAATTCATGTGACCGTGACGGATGGCTTCTTGCCGCAGACGGTTGAAGTGGTCATCATAATCAACGACCTGAATGAGCCTCCGCATATTGAAGAACCCGAAGAGAAATACAACGTTGTTGAAAATACGTCGAATGGAGTCGTGTTTGCATCGATCAAGGTTGCGGACCTGGATGGTGACGACGGAAGGACAACTTTGACGGCCAAGCTCGAAAACCTTATCGAGTCTGAAGGCGTGACTGCAGAAGACCTTTTCGAAGCCACTGTGGTGGAGGATGCGACGGACCATTCTCTGAGGATTGTCATTACCGTAAAGGACAGCGCGAAGCTTGATTACGAAGCCTTGCTGGCAAATGGCGAAAATGAGGTTCTCTTCGATGTAAGGCTCCTGCTTACGGACCGTGGTGGCGCCGAAGGAAGCCTTACCGATACTGCTTTCACGACGATTTTCGTGACTGACGAGAACGAAAAGCCGACTGTCGAGGATGGCGACTTCACGATTGCCGAAAATTCTGCGGCGGGAACGCTTGTCGGCAAAGTCGTTGCTTCTGATCCGGATACGGCCAATGCCGCTTACGGAACCCTCTACTATAGCTTTGTGGAAACGTCGACCCAGTTCGAGATCGATGCTACCGGTACAATTAGGGTTCTCGAAGGTGCCGTCCTTGATTACGAAACGACTCTTCCGGACCACAAGATTACGCTCCATGTGAGAGTGACCGATGGTGTATTTGCCGATACGGCTACGGTGACGGTTACACTTACCGACGAGAACGAACCGCCCGAGATTATTGATGACGGCGAGGATTACGAAGTTGTCGAAAATACGGCAGCCGGTACGGAAATTGCCCGTCTTGAAATCAAGGATGTTGATGCTGCCGATGCGAACTTTGCTACATCGCTGGTGGTTTCTTTGGCGGATAATGCTTCGCACGCCATTAAGGCTCAGACCCTGTTTGAAACAGTTGTCAAGAGTGAAGGCGGCAAGACCTATGCCGTGATTCAGGTCAAGAGCGTTCCGAACTTCGAAGAAATCATGGCTGCGAACGGCAACGACTCTACGTTCAGCGTGACCATTACCTTGAAGGACCAGCAGGGTGCTGCCGGTTGCAACGTGGTTCCGCTCCAGAAGAAGATTACTGTGCGTGACGATAACGAAGCGCCGATTATTGCCGAAACTCCGATCTACACGGTTAAGGAAAACTCTGCCGCCGGAACTTCTGTCGGCAAGGTTGATGCCTATGATGAAGACCTGTGGATGAAACTGACCTTCACGCTGGTGGACATTCCGGGTGGCGACAATGTTGCAAGTCTGTTCAAGATTGATGACAATGGTAACATTACGGTTGCTGCGGGTGCAAATCTTGACTACGAGAAAAAGAACGAGTATAGGGTGACGGTCCGCGTGACGGACAATGGTGAAGATAGGGGCTTTACGAACCTTTCTGATGAAGCCGTCATTACCATCCAGGTGACCGACGAAGACGAAAAGCCCGGCTTTGACGATAAGTACCCGGTATTCGAAGTTGCAGAAAATTCCAAGGCCGGTACGAATGTCGGCACGGTGACTGCGACCGATGACGACTGCAAGGATAACACTTGCGCAGCTCTGACCTACACGCTCGTTGCCGATACGGTTGCTGCGAACGCGAATGACTATAAGGAATTCAAGATTGATGCTTCCACGGGCAAGATTACGGTTGCCAAGGACAGTACGCTGAACTACGAAGTGGATAGCCTCTACTATGCACTTGTCGTGGTCGATGACGGAACCTTGACGGATACGGCTCGCGTAACCATCAAGATCAAGGATGCAAACGACAAGCCGGTGATTGCCAACAAGACTGTGTCCGTGCCTGAAAATTCGAAGGCGGGAACGGTTGTTGATACAATTCCTGCAACGGATGAAGATACTTGGTCCAGCCTTAAGTACAGCCTTGCTGATGTGGATCCGAACGACCAGGTGGCCAAGCTGTTCACGGTCGATAATAACGGTGTTATCAAGGTTGCCAAGGACAGCACGCTGGATTACGAAACTCGCGATGAGTACCAGGTGTGGGTTATCGTTACCGATAACGGTGCGTCCAGGGGCTTTGCGAACCTTTCCGATACGGCTGTCGTGACCATCAAGGTGGGCGACGTGAACGAACCTCCTGAGTTCATTGACGACGGCAAGCCGGACTACACGGTCGCTGAAAATACCGCAACGACTACGGAAGTTGCCCGCTACGAAATCAAGGACGTGGACGCTGCCGATGCGAACTTTGCTTCTTCGCTGGTGGTTTCCATCGCGGACAACAATACGCAGAACGCGGTTCTGGCTGAAAGCCTGTTCAACATCAAGGTCGAAAAGAGGAACGACTCGACCTTCGCGGTAATCCGTGTCGTCGCGTCTCCGGACTTCGAAGCGATCAAGGAAGCGAATGGTGATACTGCATTTGCCGTGACGCTGACCTTGAAAGACCAGAACGGTGCCCAGGGCTGCAACGAGGTCACTCTCGAGAAGAAGATTTACGTGACCGACGTGAACGAGAAACCGGATGTCAAGGATGCTTCGTTCGCTATCGACGAGAACTCCAAGAAAGGAGACTCCGTGGGCGTTGTCGAGGCCAGCGATCCGGATAAGTTCAACCCGAACTTCGGTACGCTTTACTACTCGCTGCTCGATGCGACCGCCGGTTCTACACCCGGTGCCGACACGCTGTTCAACATTGACAGTACCGGTAAGATTACGGTTGCCGAAAATGCGGTCCTCAACTACGAAGTCACGCCTGTTATCTACGTGAAGGTGCGCGTGACGGACAAGACCCTTTCCGATACCGCTCTCGTTACCGTCACGCTCAACGATGTTGATGAAAATCCGAAGATTATTATCGATGACGGCCCCGACGGTGAAGATGATTCCGATAGCCTCTGCGTGGCCCATTGCGATACAACCGGACGTGGCGTCAATCCGCGTGATACGCTGACTGTGGGCGTCAAGGAAAATCGCGCTACGGGTACGACCGTGGTTGCCTACACGGTTTCGGATGAAGACTACGGTGAAGTCAGCCAGCTGACGACCTCCCTGGTTGGACTCAACCAGTCCGGGGCGGACTCGCTCTTTGGTGTCCGCTTGACGAAGGTCGATACCGCATGGAAGGTTGACGTATATGTGGCGGATGGTTCCAAGCTTGACTTTGAAAAGATCAACCAGAATCATAGTGTGCTTATCATCGTGACGGATCCGAACGATCTTGCCGATACGATTGTACGCGTTATCCGGGTCATCGACGTGAACGAAGCACCGACCCTGGAACCGTTCAACAAGACTATCGACGAGAACCTCCCGAACGGAGCGACGGTTGGCGCACTTGTGGCTGCTGATCCGGATACGGCCAAGGCATTCAGCCATCTGACCTACACGATTCTCGGTGCCGATACGGTTCCGTTCAAGCTGGATTCTAACGTCATCAAGGTTGCGGACAGCGAACAGCTGGACTACGAAACGACCCCGATGTTCAAGTTCAAGGTCGAAGTTTCGGATGGCGAGTTCCGCGATACGGCGCTTGTCACCATCAACCTGAACGAAGTCAATGAAAGCCCGAAGATTATTGTCGACGACGGCCCCGATGGTGAGGATGATTCCGATAGCCTCTGCATCGCTTATTGCGACACGACTGGCCGCGGTGTTGATCCGCATGGCGACAGCACCCTGACTGTTGGCGTCAAGGAGAATAGCTCCACGGGTACCGTCGTGTTTGCCTATGTTGTTGCCGACGAGGACGTGGGCGAGGTCTCTAACCTCACCCCGAGCATGATTGACAACAAGAATTCCGGTGCGGACTCCCTGTTTACCGTTGCTATCCAGAAGGGGAACGACAACAAGTATCGGATTATAGTGTCTGTCCTGGATAGCGCGAAGCTTGACTACGAGACCATCAATCCGGTTCACGAGGTATCCGTTGTCGTGACCGACCCGCGCGGCATGGCCGATACCCTCGTCCGCAAGATTGAAGTTATTGACATCAACGAACCGCCGACCTTCGAATCCTGGCCGTTCGAATTCACCGAGCACAACGAGCCCGGTACTGTCGTGGGCCATGTGGAACACGGCGAAGATGTCGACACGATGGCTATTTCTGGAATCAGCAAGCCTGAAAACTACATGCACGACAAGTTTGCGCTGACGGGCGGTGCTGACGGTGCCGATACGCTGTTCACTCTGTTGCCGAATGGCGACCTGGTCGCGAACAAGACGTTCAACTTCGAGACCGATCCGACGGAATACACCATCTACATCTCGTTGATGGATACCCTGATGCCGGACCTCGTCGAGACTGACACAATCCATATCACGCTCCTCGACCTCAATGAGGATCCGTGGATTGAGACAGACTCCGTGGTTGTCGAAGAGAATGTGGAGAAGGGAACCGTTATCGATACCATCGAGGCCAAGGATCTTGACCTCTACGATACCGTGCTGACCTTCACGCTTGTCGAGGACAAGAGCGGATGCTTCGATGTCTCCAAGAGCGGCGTTGTCACCGTAAAGAAGGACAACTGCTCCGAACTGGATTACGAGAAGAATCATGAACTGCCGATCACGGTGAAGGTGACCGACACGAAGGATGCTTCCGAGACCAAGACGATTATCGTGAAGATTACGGACGTGAACGAAGCTCCGAAGATTGACGACGAGACCATTACGGTTCGCGAAGATACGCCGATCGGAACTCCGGTCGATACGGTCAAGGCTACCGATCCGGATGACGATCCCAAGTACAGCGAACTCGTCTACACGATTGTCGGAGGCGATTCGACTGTGTTCCAGGTCGACTCCACGACGGGTGTCGTGACGCTGATCGATTCGCTCGATTACGAAGCGAAGAGCGAATACACTCTCGTTGTCGAGGTGTTTGATGGCGAGTTCAGGGATACGGCGACGGTGACCATCAAGGTCGGCAACGTGATCGAAAGCTCCGAAGTGGAAATCACGCGTGCCGAGACCCGCGATACGGTCGTCATCAACCCCGATACGCTCTACGTGAACACTCCGGATGTCTGCATCGAATGGAAGGCCGACGGCAAGCTCAAGGGACCTGATTGTGACCTCGAGCTCCATGAAGGCGAAAACATCATCATCCGCGAGTTCCAGGATCCGACGAAGGACTTCCCGGGCATCGATACGCTGGTCATCTACTTCAGCACGGCGACTCCGGTCGTGACGGTGTCGAAGGCTGTGGACGATGGCGGGAAGACGAACATCTTCACCATCGTGGAAGAGGCTTCCGCCAAGGATACCACGTTCTACGTGAACGAAACGAAGAACGACATCCTCGTGACGGTGACGGATACCGTTACCCATACGAGCGAATCCTTCACGGTGAAGGTCGAACTCGAGTCTGTCGACATTCCGTCCAACACGTTCAAGAATACGCTCGGTGGACTTGTGGATGCCGGCGTGACCCTGAACGAACATCCGACCGACGCTACCTACACGCCGGTGAACGGCAATTCGACTGCCGTGACCTACACGGATAAGATTAACGGCAAGAACGTGACGGTCACCTACTACACGGATTCCGAAGGCAACGTTATCGAGACGGCGGACGGAATCAAGACGATGACGGTTACCTATACGACAGAGGTGGAAGGTCGCGAGGTTCGCATCTCGTACCTGGCCGATGCCGTGACGGGTGAGGTCATCCAGACTAACGGCGGCTACACCAAGCAGGAATCCGGCAAGGACTCCAAGGAAGGCGGCAAGGAATCTGGAAAGGGTGGCAAGGATAACAAGGATTCGAAGGATATCGAATCCGAGAATCCGGTTGTCTTTACGGTCACCTACGACTATGTGGATGACAATGGCAATATCATGACGGTCGCTTACGGCGTCGATGCCGAGGGCAATCTCGTGAAGAACGAAGACGGCAACCTCGGCTATGAAGTGAGCTACACCTACACGAACAAGTACGGCAATTCTGCGACCCGCTCCCTGTTCATCGTGGTCGACCAGGTGTCGCCTGTCGTGGAAATCATCACGCCTGTCGATGGCGAGGTGGTGTACACGAACTTTGTCGACGTGAAGTGGACCGTGAACGGCGAAGTGCAGGATACCCTCATTACGCAGGCCTTGGAAAAGGGTGCTAACGCTATCGTGCGCTTCTACCGCGACAAGGCCGGTAACCAGGCTTCTGATACGATTATCGTCATCATGAAGAACGCGAAGGACGTGGATATCGCTGTCGAGGAACCGGTGACGGTTGTGACCCGCGAGAAGACGGAAGAGTACTATGCGACCAACGAGCCTGAAGAAGGCGAGACGTTCGCCATCACCATCTACAATACCAAGACGGACAAGGAAGTTGAAACCCAGGTGGGCGGAAGCTTCGATGCCAAGCCTGGTAGTGGCGATGAACCGTATCCGGGACTTCCGGGACACTTGGGCCCGACTCTCGGTATCGATACCAAGGTGCCTACCGTGAACGCTATCGGCGGCCTTGCGACGCTCGACGATATTGTCGGCAAGGACGGCTTGGTTCCGCTTGAAGGTGTCGATGCGGCGAACAGCGCGAAGATTACTGTCGATGAATACATGGACAAGTACTGCGATGCTGAATTCTCCGAGAACGTGGGCTCCGACATCAGCCGTGCAAACCTCTTCAAGACGAAGATGTACGTGAAGATCTGGATCTACACGAGCCTCGGCCAGTTTGTGGATTACTACTCCTTCACGCAGGATCTGGACAATCCGGACTACGTGAACGACGCCGGCCTCCTCACGATGTACTTCGAAATGAAGCCGGATCGCGATGGCAACGTCCGCACGGAATCGGGCCGTCTATATGCGACGGGTGCTTACGTCTACAAGACTGAAGTCGAACTGAGGTCTACGCTCCGCTGCTCTGTGCCTCCGTTTACGGAAACCACGAAGAATAGTGGCAAGTACGAGCCCGAGAAGGCGTCTAATGCGAAGGGTTCTACACGCTCTGTCAAGGAAGACCTGCTGAAGAGCTTCGGCTACAAGCGTCCGGAACAGAAATAGCCCTTTTCGGCAATGATATTCGTAACCCCTTGATACTCAAGGGGTTATTTATTTTTATGCAAAATGTCAATCGAATGGGACAAAAAAACCGCTTTGGCGATGGTTGGAAGGGGCTTAAAAAAAGCCTGTAAATAGGCCTTTTGCTAAAAGTCGGGTGTGCTTTTTTGCCGAAAATGGTTTATTTTTATCGAGTTGAGCGACACAAAAGGAGTCTTATGAAAACTTCTCCGTTCCGCCTGTTTCCGGTTCTCTTTCTAATACCTTCGTTGGCCTTCTCCGCGTCTGTCGCGGGCAAGGTGCGTGCCGCGCTTGGCGAGTGCGAACGGCAGAAGGCTAAGCAAGTCAAGTGGTCTCCGCTTGTCGTAGGTGCATCCATATTTCAGACGGACAGGTTGCGTACGGGCGCCGAGTCCGAAATCATTTTCGGTCTTCCGGACGGGAGCACGGTCTCGATTGCGGAAAACGCCGAGGTCGAGATTGAACGCCTCCTGGAGCCTGATGGAAAGGGCTCGTTCGATACGCGTCTAAACGTGGAAGACGGCTTCGTGAAGTTCGCCATCAAGAAGCAGAAGAAAAGTTCCAAGTTCCGGTTTAAGACGGGAACGCATACGGCGTCTATCCGCGGGACGGAAGGCTTCGTGGGTGGCGGCGAGAATTTTTTCGCGAGCCTTTCGACGGGTAAGCTGGAAGTGCAAACAGGCGAGGATGGACCTGCATCTGCCATCGGTGCGGGCGAGACGATATTCGGCAAGGATTCGCTCGTGACGCTTAAGCTGGCCTCTTCGGGCAATCCGAAACTGGCGACCCGCCTCGTGCAGATTATGAAGTCGGGTAAGGCGCTCGATGAGATTGTGAAGGATGTGAAGGCTGCGGATGCTTCCGTGCAGGAAGAGATGAAGAAGGCCGCAGTGGAGAGCTTGCCCGAGAACGGATTCACGCTCGATGCGGAGAGCGCGGAAGTGTGCGAGTCCGGCCTTACTGTCAGCGGAAACTACCGCACGGCGGACCCGAACGCGAAGCTCGTGGTGAAGCTCGGCAAGACCTTTACGTCGTCTAACCTTGTGGCGGTGGCGGATGGCGCTCCGCATGCGTTTGTGCAGAATATTCCCGTGAACGATGCGAACGGGCTCTGGACCGAGACCGAGGCACAGGTTGTGTTTACTTCGGCGAAGGCCAAGGATACGAAGAAGGTCGCGGTCAGCGTGAACGCCACGTGCGCGGGCGTGAACCAGGTGCCCCCGCAGATACAGTTCGCCTCGTACGACTCCGTTGCGTGCAAGGCTCAGCTCTCGGTAGGCGGAATGCAGGGCGACGAGGCCCTCCTTGCGCTCTCGGTGGATGGCTCGGCGACTTCGGAAGAGACGGTGTCCAAGAATGGCCAGAAGACCCTGAAGCTTGTTTCTGGCGTTCACGAGTATGTCTATACGGCGACGGACCTTGCGAAGAATGTCGCCACGGCGAAGAAGACGATGGGCTGCTATCCGGTGCAGCGTTTTGTAGTCGAAGCGTTCGGCGAACCGAACGAGAAGCTGCTGGTGCCGCCTCCGCCGATGGGAATCGCGGACCGCATCGGCAAGACGCTCCAGTTCAAGATCAAGAACCCGGAGAACGACCCGCAGTTCCTCTACAAGGTGACGGTTCGTCAGAATGGCAAGGTCATCTTGCAGGAGACCCTGTCTCAGATCCAGTCGCTGGATTACGACATTCCTGTCGAGCTTGTCCGTGGGGCGAAGAACAAGTTCGATATCGAAGTGATTCACAAGAGCGGCTTCAAGGCCAAGGCGGTTAAGCGGTTCGAGGTCCACTGATGTCGTTCGGGAGTTGGTTTGCTAGAGTCGTCGTTCTTGCGGCATCCGTCTTTGCGATTGCTGCGCCTTCGGAGTTGAAGGGGGAAACCACGGGATTCCTGACGGTAGACAAGTCGCCTTACACGGTTAGCGAGACGATTGTCGTGGGCGAGGGCAAGGGCCTCGTGGTCGAGGCGGGTGCCGTGCTTGAATTCAAGCAGGGGGCAGGGCTCGACGTGCGTGGCGGTTCGCTTTCGGTGATGGGCAAGGCCGATAGTCCGGTCGTGTTTCGCAGTGTCGACGAGGGATCGTGGAACGGAATCTCGGTGACGGGCAACCACAAGGCGAGCCTTTCGTATCTGCAAATCGACGGTGCGGAAATCGGGCTTGCTGTGGAGCGCGGCTCGGTTTCCATGAGCGAAGTGGATATCCTGAATGCGGGCCAGATAGGATTCTTTGCGAAGGATGCCTCCGTACAGGTGAACGGTGGCGCGTTCAATTACAATGCGGGCGTTGCGCTTTGGCTTGCCTCGGGCGTGAAGGCCGAAATCGAGGGGGCCTCGCTGTTTGCGAACAAGTTCGGTATCGTATTGCAGGAAGGCGCAAAGCTCAAACTCGACCAGTCGAACATCAGCGGCAACGAAGTTGGCCTGGTATCGCAGGACTGGAACAGCCTGAATTTTAGCAGGCTCAGTATCGAGGGAAACCAGGTCGGTCTTGTGCAGAGCGACAGTCCTTCGGATGTGCTCAAGAATGCGGTAAGCGGTAACGACAGCGACTTTTCCCAGGATTTCGCGATGGTGATGAAGAATCTTCCCGATGCACCCGAGAATCCGGAAGCGGAAGCCTATTCGAAGAGCCACCATGCGGAATCGGCAGCCCCGGTCCAATGGGCGATGAGCGGAAATGTTGCAATGACGCTAGGCTATCATGCGGTCTGGACGGAGAAAGACGAGAACGGCGACGAATATCCGAACCTCTTCCAGGTGCCGGGGCTCTTTGCAAACGCAAATGCCTATATGCAGGTGCGATCGACGGACGGGAAACTGTTTGAACTTTCGGCGAACCTTTCGATGGACCGCTGGAACTATTTTGATCCTGAAAACGTGCTTGCCGTCTACCGCGACAGCCTGCAGCGGATTGCGCTTGGCGACATGTACCTCCTGGGCGGGGAAACCTACCTTGCAGGTATCGACCTGCTGGGTGCGAGCTACGATTTCAACCTGTTGCGCAATTCGGCCGGAGTGCCGATGTTCATGCTGAGCGCGTTTGGCGGTGAGAGCCGTGCACCGAAGCTTGTGGGCGAACGCAATAAGGATATTTACAAGGACTACATCGAGGATGGCGAGGCTGAACCGCAGCAGCTGATTGTAGGCGGGAAGGTCCGATGGAATCTGAACCGGCGGCTCAATGCGACGGTTGGCTTTATAGGGAACAAGGATGAACTCGAGGACCCGCTCCTGCGTGACGGTTCCAGCGCGAACGTGAATACGGCGGTGCCGATGACATCGTCGAGGGCGTTCTTTGCCGATGCGGAATGGAAGATGTTCCCGGGCAACTTAACGCTGAACGCGCAACTTGCAGTCGGCGGAGCTGATACGTCGGGTGTGTTGATGCAGCGTGCCGTGAACAAGGTGTTTTCCGATGCAGGGCTTGACGTGTCGAATTACGCGAAGTTGCGCAGGCTCATGAACAACCAGACGCTTGTGGAACTGCTTTCGCGTAATGAGCTGGAAGAAATCTTTGGCGAGAATGCGATGATGACCGAGGCGGAGATGCGCTCGGCTCTCAAGACGTACCTGGAACGCGCGAAGCGTGTGTTGGCCGATTACGAGGATGACGAGGATTCGCATGTCGACATCAAGAAATGGAGCGGTGAGAATCTTGCTTGGCTCGCGTCTATGCACTGGGCGTTCAAGAACACGGTCATCGATGCGCGGATGCGTTTTGTAGGTCCCGATTACTTCAGCGCGGGCTCTCCCGACCTATTGCAGAACTCCCGCGAGTGGTCTCTCTCGTTGGATCAGAAGTTGATGGATTTCTGGAAGCTGAATGTCGCGTACAAGCTTGAAATCGAGAATGCGGCGCATGGGGAAGCATACAACGTGTTCGGCTTTGCGGAAGGGAGTACCCTCGGCCTGTTGCCCGGTGCGGACGACGACTGGCTCAAGAAACATGAGCAGGATGATAGCCGTACGCTTTACGACCATACCGCGAAAATTGCAAATGCGTTTGATGTGGGAAACCGGCTGAAAATCGCTGCGGGCTATGCCTTCAACTACAGGACGAGGAGCACGGACCAGAGGCTCTACGCGAATTACTCCGCGGCGTCGGGAATCTATTCCGATCCGTGGTTTGCGAAGCGTGGCGGTGCGACCATTGATGTTGTCGATGGCGACGATACGCTGAAGGTGGATTCCGCGCGGTGGGCGAAGTACTATGCGCTTGCCGGGAAACCTTACCTGGCGACGCAGTTCGAAGAGAACATCGCGAAGCATACGTTTAACCTTGGCCTAAGCCTCTCGCTGCCCTACAATACCCTGAACGTGGGGGGAGTGTGGTGCATCAGGCGCGATTATTCCGGATTCGAACAGGATAAACTGATTTCGGATCTCGATTTTAGCGACGAGACCTTCGGGATTCTCGGCTATTACTTCCATGGTGGGGACTATTTTGAACAGAGCTATCCTGTTTCGCTCCTGACGGTTGTGGGCAAGGTGCGCAACCGCCTCTCGGTGGTGCCGCGCTATAAGGTCTATGAGCGCGACAACATGGACGATTTCGAATGGCGCATCGCGGAAAGCCTGCAGATGCCGATTGTGGACAAGTTTATGGACCTGTCGCTGACGGGCTTGTTCCGCCAGGAGTTCCTGAACCGCGACGAAGGCTCTGCCCATGTACGCGAGGTGGAAATGGATGTGGGCGGTTCCCTGACTCTCGGGTTTACGCACTTGAAGAACTTGACTTCATCGTGGACGGTCGGGGCGCTCTACAGCCATCGTCCGGACCTGCTTTCGGATGAATACTTTGACCTCTACGGCATGGCGACGGTGAATTATGCGTTTTGATGATGTGAGATGTGCGGTATGAATCGTTTTTTGCTTGCTTTGATACTTTCGCTTTTTGCCGTTAACGGCTGGTGTGCCGCGACGGTTTGCTCCGAATCCGGGAAACGGTGCGACATGAATGTTGCTTCCGCGGATGATTGGTGGATGCTCAATCTGGAGATTCTGGAATGTAAAGTGCTGTGTGCAGAATACGACACGCTTCAGGTAACCGTCACTTCGGATATCGAGTTTGACGAGTCCGCTCCGGATTCGGGGTGCGTCCCTGCGTTCGATGCGGTCAACTTTGCGGGCTCCTTTATCCTTACGGGCGACGGGGTGCACACGATATCCAATATCTGCATGGAAAATACGGCGAAGGCCGATTCCTACGGCATGTTCAACGTGGCAGAACACGAACTGGTCGTGCGGAACTTGAGGTTCAAGAATATCCGTGCGGATGCCAAGGGCGCGAAGTACTTTGGTTTGCTTGCTGGCCGTGTCGATGGCAATCTGCGTCTGGAAAACGTGCTGTTCGAGAATGTCCGGGTGAATGTCGATTCCGCGTCTTCTTTTGCGGGTGGCCTCGTTGGTATCGTTTCGCCGCCCGAAGAGGGACCCGAGAAGGGCAAGGCTGTCCTTTCCAATGTCATGGTTCGCGATTTTGTCGTGAACAGCAGCTCGAAGAAGGCGGTGGGCGGACTCCTCGGCTATGTACAGGATTCGCTTACGGTGATGCTCTCGAGCATTTCGCTTTCGATGGAGCAGGGGCGCATTGATGGCGAGGTGGATGCCAATACGGCCCTGTTCGGTGGCGTTGTCGGCATGGCGAACAACATGACCCAGTTCATCATGGATACGCTCAATGTGGATATTTCTATCGCCGGGGATTTCGATGCGAATACCGAAGTCGTGAATATCGGCGGTGTCGCGGGGAAGATTGCGTCCGGCGGGTTCCTCGCTTCGGATGCGGTAGTGAGCGGAAACATCAAGGCATCTTCTTCGACATTGTTCGATACGGACCATTTCTTTGCGACCGTATTCTATGTGGGCGGCCTTGTCGGGCAATGGAAGGCTGTCGATTCCGATTCCTTCTGGGTGAACGGCGGTTCGGTCAATGTGAATATCGGCATGGATAGCCTGCTTGTGCCTTTCCTGGATGTGGGCGGAATCTTGGGCAATGCCTTTGCGGACGACGAGAAGGCGCGCCCGCTGGTATCGATCATGAATGTCGGGTATGACGGAAAGATCGACCTCGGTTTTGCGAACCACGTGCAGCGCACCTATGCGGGCGGATTCGTGGGCGACATCCACAGCGAAGCGGGATATTTCTCTGCCGTTATCGAGGATGTCAAATCGACTCCGGAAATGCGCGGATTCACGTTCAGCGGTGCGGCGGGAAGCCTCGTCGGCCGAATGGATGCGCAGGCGGTCGGAATCAGGAACGCGCAGGCGTCGGGAAAAATCGGGATGCAGATGCATAACCAGCTTTACGATGCCCGTTCCCCCTTGTACCTGGGCGGCCTGGTCGGTTTTTCCGAGAACGCGAAGATGGCAGTGAGGTCGTCGTCGTATTCCGGAAGCATGCAGCTCGCGGTGCAGAAGTCGTCCATCGATACGGCGACCGCATGGAAGGCGGGTGGCCTCGTGGGCTTTGTTTCCAAGGGATTCCTTCTTGTGGATTCCTCTTCCTTCGCGGGTAAGGTGATGGCGACGAATGTGCCGGGACGCCTTTCTTTGGGCGGCCTGCTCGGGGAGACGGATGTCGCGGACTCCCTCGTTATTAGGCGCTCGTATGCGGTCGGCACGCGCGATACCTTGATGGAGGTCGGTTTCCAGCCGGCGGATACGGGTTCCTTTGCCATTGGCGGCCTGGTCGGAAATGTCGGCAAGGTGCCTTCGGTCAAGATCCGGGAAGTGTTTGCGAGGGGCGCCTTGGTGCTTCGCGATACGCTGCTCACGACTGGGCAGGAATACATGAACTTGGCGGGTATTCTCGGCCGCGACGACAGCACGGTGAAGAATGCGGAATTCTTGATGCAGGATGCCTACTACCGTGGCGGTTTTGACCTGAAAGGTCTCGGTTGCCGTCGCCAGCCCATGATTTTCGGCGTGACGGCTACGACAAACAAGCGGGCCTATGTCAACGCGGTCTATGCGGTCGATTTTTCGGGGCTTGCGCGGGAAGCGTCCCAGGTGAAGCAGAAGCTGATCGAGGTGGTCGCGAAGGAGCCTTCGGAAGAATTCATCTTGCAGTATCGCGGAGAGAAGGTCCTGGTCGCCATGGATTCGGCAATCTTCAAGGACGTGCTGAACGGTGCCGAGGAACGCGAAGCCCCGGCTTGGGATTGGGCCGTAGACAAGAACGACGGCCTTCCGTGGCTGATTTCGCTTCCGGTATTTGATGCGTATGATGGCGGAACCGACACAATCGAGGTTGTCCCTGAAGAATCCGATGCGCTCGATACCTTGATCCAGGTTGTGCGCTGCGAATCCATCGAGGTCTATGCTTCGGGCAATATCGCGAAGGTCGATATCCGCGTCCACAACGAGACGCCTTCGCCGGTCGTGATGAAACTTTCGCTTGTCGACGGAGCCGATTCTGTCATTGCCGATACGCTTGTCGTGAGGACTCCGGAGGATTCCCTGGACACTTTCGTTTTCCGGGATATCCCGAAGGGTACATACAGGGCGGTCGTGAAGCTCGATACGAACACCTTCGAGACGACGGAATGGAGTGTGGCGGGTGGCGTTTCCCTGGCGGCGGATACCTGGACGATGGTGGCGCTCGGTTCTGTCGAGAAGGACTCCGTGAAGGGTGCTGCCGGCCTGACGGCCTACCGCTGGGACGAGCACGCGAAGCTCTGCGACTACTGGCAGTATGTGCCGCATGCGGTGGATGATGATGTGGATGCGCTCGATGGCTTCTGGGCCTATTCGAAGTCGGAACTCGAGCTTCCGATGAAGGCGCCGGACACCGTGGCGGATTCCTTGCGCTGGAAGCTGGAACATGAATTCTACGGCTGGAACATGGTCGCCAACCCGTATCCGTGGGTGGTTTCGGCTGGCGAGGCTTCCGATTTCGAGGATGCGGAGGGTTCGGAAAACCCCTTCTGGGTTTGGAATGCGGAAAAACGTTCCTACAAGCCTGCCGAGAATTTGCCTCCGTTCGGTGCGTTCTGGGTGCATAGCGATAGCGATGCCGTCCGCGCGGTGTCGACGGAACCGGTATTTGGCAAGGAGCCCGTGGCGACTTACGGACATGTTGAGCATGTGGTGGTTGTCTCGCTCGAAAAATCGCTCCGGAAGGCAGCTCGCGGTTCGTGGAGCGTGCGCTTGACGCTGAAGGGTGAGGACGGCAGCGAGGATGCCTGGAATGTCGTTGGTGTCGGTAGCCGCGATGTGGATGTCGCCGAGCCGCCGGTAGGGATGGCCCCGGGCGTGAACCTTTCTATTTCGGGCGGGAATGACGGTACGCGTGCGCTTGCGAAGAGTGTCCGCGCGGCATCGGCCATGCCTGCCGGCGGGAGCGTCTCCTGGACGCTCGCGGTTTCGTCGGCGAAACCGCAATCGGCGCTGTTTGGCGTGGAAGGCCTGGAAGAGCTGGACGCGATGGGGTATGGCGCGGTACTTGTGGTCGATGGCTCGGAGCACGTGTGTGTGGCGGACCGCCCGGTGAAGCTGGAGCTTGCTTCCACGGCGACTGCGGCCGAATTCCGTGTCGTCCCGAAGTCGGCGTTGCCCGCCGTTGCTGCTAACTCTATCGGAAAGATCCGCTTCGCGCAGTCTTCCGGCGGCCTGGACGTCGGTTTCGAAGCTTCGGGGGCGCTTGCCGGGGCCCGATCCGAGGTGCGTCTGCTTGACTTGCAGGGCCGTACGCTTTCGCGCGCGCTTGGCAAGGTTCAGTCGGGCCTGAACAGCCTCTCTCTCTCCGTTCCCGGTCATGGCGGCGTGTTTGTGCTGATGGTCAAGGCCGGAAGCGAAACCCGCTCCATGAGGATTCGCCTATGACATTGCATATCGGCTGCCATCTTTCTAGTGCGGCAGGCTTCAAGGCGATGGGCGAGGACGCCCTCTCCATAGGGGCCAATGTGTTCCAGTTCTTTACCCGCAACCCGCGCGGCGGTGCCGCGAAGCCTTTCGATAAGCAAGACGCGGCTGCGCTTGTGGACCTGATGCACGAAAACAAGTTCGGGCCCGCGCTTGCGCATGCACCCTACACGCTGAACCCGTGTGCGGCGGACGAGGGCCTGCGGCAGTATGCCCGCGACGTGATGAAGGATGACCTGTGGCGCATGGACCACTTTCCGGGGGCGATGTACAACTTTCACCCCGGGAGCCACGTGAAGCAGGGTGCCGAAAGGGGCATCGAGCTGATTGCGGAACACCTGAATGCGATTCTGCGCCCGGACCTGAAGACTCTTGTGCTCCTGGAGACGATGGCGGGGAAGGGAAGCGAGGTTGGCAGGACCTTCGAGGAGTTGCGTGCGATTATCGACCGCGTGGAACTCTCGGACAAGGTCGGGGTGTGCTTGGATACCTGCCATGTGCATGACGGCGGCTACGACATCGTGAACCGCCTGGACTGGGTGCTTGAGCAGTTTGACAAGGTCATCGGTTTAAAACGCCTGCATGCGATACACCTGAACGACAGCAAGAACCCGCTTGCAAGCCACAAGGACCGTCACGAGGTCATCGGTGCGGGCTTTATCGGGCTGGATGCCCTGGTGCGCGTGGTGAACCATCCGGCGCTCCGCAACCTGCCGTTCTACCTTGAAACCCCGAATGAACTCCCCGGGTACGCCAAGGAAATCGCGTTGATGCGCAAGCATGCGCTTTGATAGCGCCTTTCGCAACTCCGAGCAGGGTCCCCTCCCGCATAAATACATAAAAAATTGTGTTTTTTGATATTTTTTCCAAAAAATCCCTTGACAACGGGCATTGTTTATCTATATTTGGGGGCGTCTAACAGACGATGCTTCATAGCTCAGTTGGTAGAGCCCGCGACTGTTAATCGCGTTGTCCTTGGTTCGAGTCCAAGTGAAGCAGCTTAGAACCCCGTTCGAAAGAGCGGGGTTCTTTGTATTTGCTATATTGAGTATATATGATTAAGAACCTGCTTATCGCTATTCTCGCTGCTGCGGCCTTTACGTTTGCGGCTGACCCCGTCACTGTCGAAGCCCGCCTGACCGAAATCCCGGGCAAGATGCCGAGCAACGACCTGTACAGCTACGTGTACGTGTTCAAGTACAAGGTGCTGAAGGTGGTCTCCGGCAAGCTCGACGCAAAGGAAATCCTCGTGGGCGTGTACAACCCGCTCATTGCCCGCGGCAAGGTCAAGGACAAGATGGCCGACAAGAGCAAGGGCAACGTGGGCGAGTTCAAGGCGAAGGCCAAGCACACGCTCAAGATTGTGCCGCTCGAGGGCAACTGGGACGGAGCTGTTGAAGACGAATACTTTGACGACGAATCCCCGCGCTACTTGGCGATTGAAGTGAACGAGTAGGCCGTGGTCTTCTCTTCCCAGATTTTCCTGTTCTATTTTTTGCCGACGTTCCTGGTCGGCTACTTTGTGCTGTTCCGTGCTGGGGTCAAGCATTCCGGCCTGAACTTCTTCATCACGATTTTCAGTTACATCTTTTACGGCTGGCTCGAACCGTGGCTCGTATTCCTGATGTTCGGCTCGACGCTCGTGGTTTACGTGAGCGGGCGGTTCATCTCTGCGCCTGGAGCTAGCAAGCGGCAACGCAATTTGGCGCTCCTTGCGGCGATTGTCGTGAACCTCGGTGCGCTCGGATTCTTCAAGTACTACATGTTCGGCATGGGCGTCATCAACGATGTGGTGGCCAAGCTCGGCTGCGAGCCGTTCTCGGTGATGACGGTGCTGTTGCCGGTAGGCATCTCGTTCTATACGTTCCAGTCCATGAGCTACGCGATTGACGTGTGGCGCGGTACCGCCCCTCCGGTCAAGGACTTCGTGACGTTCGCCTGTTACGTGGCGCTGTTCCCGCAGCTTGTGGCGGGCCCGATTGTACGTTACAATACGGTGGCCGAGGAGTTGGCGACACGCACGCATACGCTCGAGAACTTCGTGCGCGGCATCATGTTCTTCAGCTTCGGATTCGCCGAAAAGATTTTCCTCGCGAACCAGGTGGGCATCATCGCCGACCGCGTGTTTGCGGCGGACGCCCCCGGCGTGCTGAATTGCTGGTGGGGTAGCCTTGCCTACATGTTCCAGATTTACTTCGACTTCTCGGCGTATTCGAATATGGCAATCGGTCTCGGCCTGATGCTCGGGTTCCATTTCCCGCGCAACTTCAACGGCCCGTACCGCTCGGGGAGCATTACCGAATTCTGGAAGCGCTGGCACATTTCGCTCACGAGCTGGTTCCGCGATTACCTCTACATCGCCCTCGGCGGTAACCGCGTGGGCAAGAAACGTCTGTACTTTAATTTGTTCATGGTCATGTTCCTGAGCGGTGTATGGCACGGTGCGAACTGGACGTTCGTTTGCTGGGGCCTGTACCATGCCTTCTTCATGATTGTGGAGCGTGCGAACAACAAGAACGCGCTCTACTACAAGGCGCCCCGCGTGGTGCAAATCCTGATTACGCAGGTGATTGTGCTGTTTGGCTGGGTGCTGTTCCGCGCCGATAACATCGGCGAGGCGTGGCGCATGTGGAAATCGATGCTCGGGCTTATGCCGGTGAGCGGTGCCGATGCTATCCTTACGGCCGAAATCTTCACGCCCACGTGCGTCGTTTTCATGGCCGTGGCGGCCCTGCTTTCGTTCTGGAAGTTCCGCAGCTTCGACTGGTGCAGCGAGGTAAAGACCTGGAAGGCAGCCGTCGCGCTCGGGCTCTTTGTTCTCGCGACACTTGCGCTCTTTACCCAGAGCTACAACCCGTTCCTGTATTTCCAGTTCTAGCGGGCGGATATTCCCCTGATGTCCAAGATTGCAAGTGGCATCTTTGGGTATAAAACACTCTAGCATTGTACGTTCCACTAGAAATAAGTGATTTTTCTCATTTTTTTTGAGCAAAAAAAAGAATCATCGTTGTTTATTTTTGCCGAAAGTTCTGTTTTTATGTTATTTTTAGATAGAAATAAAGAGTTTGGCTCTTGTTTTTAGAGCAGGAGAAACTCCAGTATTAGAAACAGTGTTTAAGGAGTTTCCTATTATGAGAATGCCTTTATTCCTTGCTTCGGTGCTTTATAGAAATTCTGTATACCGTGTAACTAAAAATGGACGGGTTGTTGAAGAAATTCCATTTCGCGAGGGAAAGATACATGGTACGCGAAAAAAATACAGTTATGAAAATTGCCTAGAAAGTCTTGGCTTCGTTTCTTTAATGACTCCCTATAATATGGGCAAGCGAGAAGGAATGGAAGTAAGATATATGTGGGATGTAAATGAATCTTTTTTCTTAAGTCGTCAATCCCAGTTTCTCCCGGATAAAATAAAACAGGAAATACCTTATGTTGATGATAAAATTTCGGGTATGGTTAAGGTCTATTTCAACGATAGTTTGTCTTCCTGGAGAGACTGCGAAAATGAAAATGTCGTTTTGATTGAATGCGATTGCGTAAAGAATGGAAAATTGAATGGTGAATCAATATACATTGAGACTCGACCAGTCAAATGTCATTCGCCTTATTGGAAAATTAAACGAAAATATGAAGATAATAACTGCATCCAATATAATGTGTATGTTGAAACGAATTCTATAGAGGAAGCATGGGAACAACAAAAAGTATATATAGAATCGGCACCCTCTGTATATGTTCATTCGTATTACAATGATGGAACAATAAAGACAGAACTTGATTTAAAAGAAAACGTATGGACAACTTATTATCCTAGTGGAAAAATAAAAACAAAGTGCATTGTAAATGCAAAAGGAAAAACTTATATAGAACGTTTTTATGAAACGGGCGAAATTTTTTCGTCGGGAATCCTCTATCGAGATGTGGGTAATGGCAAAAAGAATTATAATGTTAATCTAGAACATAGCATACATGCGTTCAAACAAGAGAATGTCTCTTATTTCGCGAAAAATGGAACTAAACTTAGTTTGGACTCGTCAGAATATAGGATTGAGAGACAGTATTATGAATCTGGTTCGATAAAATCGGAGTGCCCGATTATTAATGGAAAAAAAGAAGGGATGGAGGTTGCTTACAATGAGTGCGGCTTTTTGAGTTCGGAAACACCTTTTGTAGATGGCAAGGAAGATGGTACGGCTTATTCTTATTATGGGGCGACCAGTGAAGAAAATCTTGATTTAGTTCCCTATTGCGGAATTATAGCGATAGATCAAGACTCTTTTTTGGCTCAAAAATATTTGTTTGAAAAAGGGGCTTTGAAACATACTGTTCGTTATGTTCCTGTTGGATATGTTGATGAAGAAATAATAAATTCTGATGGCTCAAAATTTGAAGATATGATAAGCGGAACTGCAAAGAAGTTTTTCCCAAATGGATGTGTAAAAGCGGAATATTCGTGGAATAATGGAAAAATTAGTGGGAAATATGTACAATATTATCTTTCTGGGAATAAGTTCCGCGATGCTTTTTTTGAAAACGGGTTGCGCGAGGGAGAGGTAATTGAATATTACAATACACAGGAAGGACGAAAAAAAGTCCGATCTGTATATAGAAACGATTTATTGGATGGACAAAAGATTGCTTTTGACTACAATGGCAATATTGCCCTAATTTACAACTACAAAGCAGGTCGACTTACTCAAATTCATAACAAAGTTTCAAAGCAAGATGGTACTGAGGTGTGGGCTATTGCTGATGTAAATGATATTAAGCACAATATGTTTGGTGGAAAATTTGAATATACGAAGGTTTCTGTTGTCAAAGAGGATGGAACAATAGAAAAATCATATAATAATCTTGATGTTCGCGTAAGTATGGGACATATAAATACAAACTATGCTGTGAACTTGAACAATGATGAAGAATATGCGCTATATAGAGAATGCCTTTTAGATAGGTCCGGACAAATCATTTTGTCAGGAGAATTTGATTGTGGATGGTTTTCTTCGCAGGACTTATTTGACGAATGATTATTGCCCAATAAATGTTTCTAAAGATTTTGCGTTAGGGATAGTGACCCCTTGGGGCGGCGCTGTGGCGCCGTTTTAGGAGGCAAGCCGGGGGCGGAACGCCACGGATTGCCCCTAAAATATAGCCCGACCGCACATATATGGGCGGGAACGCCCAAGAAAATGAAAATCCGGCGTGTTTTTTACTATCTTACCGAATATGAGTGAAAACCCGCAGAATGTAGAAGAGGCCGAGGAAGTCGAAGAAGAACTTCCGAAAGTGGAAAGCAGCGAGGACCTGGCCCGCATTATACAGGCTATCGTGTTCGCATCGCCCGACATTGTGACGCTCAAGAAGTTGCGCGAGATTCTGGGCGACTTCCTGGATGCCCGCACCGTGTCGGATGCGCTCATTGCTGCGAACGATTCGCTGAACAAGATTAATTCCCCGTTCGAGATTGTGGAGCAGGCGGGCGGCTACCGTTTCCGCACGCGTGCGAAGTACTACCCGTGGGTCCGCAAGCTTTTCCCCGAAGCGAACGCACGCCGCCTGAGCCAGGCCGCACTCGAGACGCTCGCGGTGATTGCCTACCAGCAGCCGATTACGAAGGCGGCTATTGAGCAGGTGCGCGGTGTTTCTTCTGTGGATGGCCCGATCAGGAACTTGCTCGACAAGGGCTTTATTGCTTTGGGTGCCCGCGCCGAGACGGTCGGCAACCCCTATACCTACGTGACGACGCAGGAATTCATGAAGTATTTCGGCATCAACCGCATTCCCGAGGACCTGCCGCGCCTGCGCGAGTTCAGCGAACTCTTGGAAGCGGGGACGCTCGTGCCGCAGTACGCGAAGCCTGAGACCGCCCCGACGGAGCCGACCCCTCCCGAGGAGAATCCGGAGCAGATTGAACTGTCGATGGGAGACTTGTAATGGCTGTCACCCCGTTGATGCAGCAGTATTACGAGATCAAGAAACAGAACCCGGGCTGCATTTTATTTTTCCGCATGGGCGACTTCTTCGAACTGTTCGAGGACGACGCCGTCATAGCATCCAAGATTCTTGGACTTACGCTAACGAGCCGCAACAATGGCGCCTCGGGAGCGACCCCGCTTTGCGGGTTCCCGCACCATGCCGCCGACCGCTACGTGCCGAAGATGGTGGCGGCGGGCTACCGAATCGCGATTTGCGAGCAGGTGGAAGACCCGAAGCTTGCGAAGGGCATCGTGAAGCGCGATATCGTGGAGATTATCAGCGCCGGTACCGCGATGGACGAATCGAACCTGAACGCGAAGGAGGCGAACTACCTGTTTGCCTATGTGCCTGCCGAGAAGGAGGCCGCGTTTGCCGTCGCCGACGTGACGACGGGCTACCTCGCCGTGTGCAGGAGTTCCATCCAGTCTTTCGAGTGCGAGTTCAGCCGCCGCATGCCCAAGGAAATCGTGATACCCGAGGGTGTCGAGATTCCGTCGAGCATCATGGACATGGTCAAGGCGGATAACGTGCTGGTGACGCAGATTCCCGAATTCATGTTCGGGGAGGAGCAGAGCCGCGACGTTCTGTTTAGCCACTTCAAGGTGGAATCGCTGGTGGGCCTCGGGCTCGATGGCCGCGATGCGGAAACGAAGGTCGCGGGTGCCCTGATGGCCTACCTGATGGACCAGAAGAAGTCGGAACTTTCGCACTTTACGGGCCTCGAGATCTTGAATCTCGACGATTACATGACGCTCGACCCGAGCACGCTACGGAACTTGGAACTTACGCGCCCGCTGAATGCGGACGACTACTCGAGCACGCTCTGCTCGGTGCTGGACCACACGGTGACCGCGATGGGCGGGCGCACGCTCAAGGACTGGGTGAGCCACCCGCTGATTTCGGTGGACCGCATCCGCGAGCGCGAGGAAGCGGTTGCGGAACTGGTGCAGAACCCCGTGGCCCTTGACGAACTGAAGGAATCGCTCACGAGCATCCTCGACATGGAACGCCTGATGGGGCGTGTGGGAAGTGGGCGTGCCAACGCGCGCGACCTCGCGGGTATGGGCCGTTCGCTTTCGCAGGCATCGAAGGTGGCCGACGTGCTCGAGGGCCTGCGCTCCTCCATATTCGAAGGGCTCCGCAATACGCTGGAAAATGCGCGCGGGCGTGGCGAGGAACTGTTGGCGCAGTTCAATGAGGACTTGCCGCTCACGGTGCGTGAGGGCGGGATGATTCGCCCGGGCGCGAATGCGGAACTCGACGCGATGAACGCCGACATCAAGGAAAAGCGCGAATGGATTGCCTCGCTGGAAGGCCGCGAGCGCGAACGCCTCGGAATCCCGAGCCTGAAGGTCGGTTACAACCGCGTGTTCGGTTACTACATCGAGATTACCAAGGCCCAGATGGCGAAGGCGACAGGCCCGATCCCTGAGGAATATATTCGCAAGCAGACGACGGTGAACGGCGAGCGCTACATTACGCCCGAGATGAAGGAATGCGAATCCATCATCAGCAACGCCGAAGTGAATATCCACGACCTGGAATACCGCATCTTCTGCAGCCTGCGCGACCGCGTGAACGGCTGGCGTGGCGAACTCCAGGAGATTGCCGACGCGGTGGCGAAGGTCGATACGCTCTACAGTTTCGCGCGGGCGGCCCGCAAGTACAATTACGCCTGCCCCGAGGTTTTCGAGGGCTCGGGCATAGAGATTCGCGGCGGGTTCCATCCGGTGATTGTCGCCGTGAACCCCGACCTGGACTTTATCCCGAATGATGTCTCGCTTTCGCCCGATGCGACGCGCCTGATGCTCATCACGGGCCCGAACATGGCGGGTAAGTCGACTTACCTGCGCCAGACCGGACTCATCGTATTGATGGCGCAAATCGGAAGCTTCGTGCCGGCGGAATCTGCCCGCATTGGGGTGGTGGACCGCATATTCACCCGCGTGGGGGCGAGTGACCGCCTGAGTCGCGGGCTCAGTACCTTCATGGTCGAGATGATCGAGACTGCAAATATCTTGCGGAACGCGACTCCGCACAGCCTTGTGCTGCTCGATGAAATCGGGCGCGGCACGAGCACCTTCGACGGGCTTTCCATCGCCTGGGCGATTGTGGAGACCCTCCACGACGAGCCCGCACGGCAGGCACTGACCCTCTTTGCGACGCACTACCACGAACTCACCGGGCTCGTGGAAAGCCTCGAGCATGCGGGCAACTTCCAGGTGGCCGTGCAGGAGAAGGGTGACAAGCTATTGTTCCTCCACAAGATTCTCGCGGGCGCCTGCGACTCGAGCTACGGTATCCATGTGGCCGAGATGGCGGGCCTCCCGAACAACGTTGTCCGCAGGGCAAGGAAGATTCTTCTCCGACTCGAGAAGGAGAAGATTGACCCGAGCGACGGCGCGGTGAAGAAAAAGCAGAAGGAACACCCGCAGCTGGACATGTTTGCCCCGCCCGATGAGAACACGCAGCTCCTTAGGGACGAAATCCGCAGGCTCAAGCCCGAGGAAATGACCCCGATGCAGGCACTCCAGCGTTTGATGGAACTGAAGGAGAACTACGGGAAGTAGCGTGCGATGATTGACTTTGCCGCGTTACAGGATTTTGTCTTTGAGAACCGGGTAATCGATTCGAATTACCACGGCCTTGCTCATTGGCGGCAGGTCGAGTTCAACGGGCTCCTGCTCGCGCCCGTGACGGGCGCCGATATCACGGTGGTGCGGCTGTTCGCACTATTCCACGACTGCAAGCGCGAGGACGACGGCTACGATGGAGAGCACGGTGTGCGTGGGGCGGAATTTGCCAAGAAGTGCTTCGAGGAAAAACGCCTCGATATCACGCAGGAGCAGTTCGACAAGCTTTACCACGCCTGCCGTATGCATACGCACGAGCGGGCCACGGACGACGCTACGATAAACACCTGCTACGATGCAGACCGGCTTGATCTGGGCAGGGTAGGGATTCCGCTTGATCCCGAGAAAATGGCGACAACGAGCGGCAAGAAATTGGCTCGCGCGGCGAGGGCGCAGAATGTCAGCGTCTATCAGATGCGCGAGTGGCTGAAAAAACAAGGTTCCGTTTGATATGGAAAACGAAAGAAAAGACAACAACTATTTGTTTGATTCCGGAAATCTTTCAGAAGGCGCGCTCGCGAAGAAGCACCGCATAGAGACGGACCCGAGCGCCCGCACGAACATCATGGATTACCTGCCCGGCATGGAAGTCATCCAGTCGGACATCGCCGACAAGGTCCTCTCCGAATCCGAGAACTACGATTACAGCAAGTATACCGGCAAGGACGTGAAGCGCGCGCTCGAACATGAACGCTGCACGCTCGAAGATTTCAAGGCGCTCCTTTCTCCCGCCGCCGCCCCGTACCTGGAGCAGATGGCCGCGAAGGCGAAAATCGAGACGAGCAAACACTTCGGCAACAACGTCTATTTCTTCACGCCGCTTTACATTGCGAACTATTGCGAAAACTACTGCGTCTATTGCGGGTTCAACTGCTACAACCACATCAAGCGCATGCAGCTCACGATGGAGCAGATTGAGCACGAGATGAAGGTCATCGCCGACAGCGGCATGGAAGAAATCCTGATTCTCACCGGCGAAAGCCGCGCGAAGAGCAGCGTGGAATACATCGGCGAAGCCTGCAAGCTAGCCCGCAAGTATTTCCGCATGGTGGGCGTGGAAGTCTATCCGGTCAATGTCGACGAATACCGCTACCTGCATGAATGCGGCGTGGACTACGTGACCGTATTCCAGGAAACTTACGACAAGGTGCGCTTCGAAAAGCTCCACCTGCTCGGTCACAAGCGCGTATTCCCGTACCGCTTCGACTCGCAGGAACGCGCCCTCATGGCGGGCATGCGCGGTGTCGCGTTCTCCGCACTCCTCGGCCTTTCGGACTTCCGCCGCGATGCTCTCGCATCCGCGTTGCACGTCTACTACTTGCAAAAGAAATATCCGCATGCCGAGATGAGCCTCAGCTGCCCGAGACTGCGCCCCATCATCAACAACGACAAGATCGACCCGCTCGACGTTCATGAGAAGGAACTCTGCCAGGTGCTCTGCGCTTACCGCATTTTCCTCCCGTTCGTGGGCATCACGGTTTCGAGCCGCGAAAGCAAGGAATTCCGCAACGGCATCGTGAAGATTGCCGCGACGAAGGTCTCCGCTGGCGTTTCGACGGGCATTGGCGACCACGAAAGCAAGTACAGCGGTCACGATGACGGGGAAGGCGGCGACGAGCAGTTTGAAATCAATGACTCGCGCAGCTTCAACGACATGTACGGCGACATTTCGGGCGAAGGTTTACAGCCCGTCTTGAACGATTACCTTTACGTGTAGGCCTACTTTTTCTTGCCGCCATTACAGCCGGCATCGCCCAAAGTAGAAAAGCACACACCGTGCTTGGTATAGAAAGCGTAGTTGTAATTTTTACCGTTAGGAAGCAGGTACACCTCTAGTGACCCGCCTGGTTTACTGACATCACTCCACCGAACACTAACGGTGTAGCGGGTGTTCTCGTCTTTTTCGCCCTTGTTTAGAGCCTGACTGATAAACATAGGCTTTTTGGGAGCTGTGCGCCACCATTCTGCGTTGTTATTGTTAGCATCATTCCAGGAAAAAGATGTATAGGTGTCGGTCTCTTTTTTGTAGTTGCCTGTAATTCTTCCAGCGATAATATCTGCAACGCCTTCAAACCCGGCTTCGTTCAATGCATTGTACCATGTTCCACTGGTACCGATTATTTCGCTGATGTTGTGTGTATTGTTTGCTTGGTTATGACTGTTCTGCACATTTATCGACAAACCATTGTGCAGTTCTATAACAAAAAGTGTCGCACCTCTATTTGAAGACAGTCCGTTGTTCAAAGTCGTAGTTAAAGCATTCATTTGATCGTTATTTTTCTTTTTCACCGTAGTCGTTTTCGTCAAAGCATCTCCGTCTTCAAGCAGAGCCCTGTTCAACGCATCTCTCAAGTAATAAAACTTGAGCAAATCGACTTTCTCTTTGGACCTTTCGACTATCCCGAAAACGTTCGGTACGGCGACGGCAGCTAAGATTCCCATCACGATCGTCACCACCATGACTTCGATGAGTGTAAAACCCTTTTTGCGCTTGTTTTGCATATACATATGAGTCCGGTTTGAGCAAAAAAAATCTTTACGGGAAGGAAAATAGATTTTTTTTTGCGTTGTGACTACTGGTTCTTGTCGTTAATAGTAGTAAAACCGACACCATATTCGGCCCCGGTCCAAAAGCTTTCAAAAGATTTGGATTAGTTGCATTTCTTACTGAAGGACTTGCAGGCTGCATCACCTTCAGTTGAAAAGCAGACTCCGTGTTCGGTCTTGAAGGCATTGTTGTTCATGTTGCCGCTATTTGGCAGTAGGGCGACTTCAACGGAACGGCTGCTTTCGTTTCCGCCGGACCACCTGAAGTTCATTGTCAGACGGTAGTTTCCGGAGCAGTCTCCCTGGTTTAATGCCTTGCTTGTAAACATGGGTGAGTTGGGGTATGTTCTGAAGTAGTTGCCATCCTCTTTTACCGAGAATGTATCGTGTGTCTTGCCGTTTTCCTGGACATCTTTCCTTATATTGCCGTCATTTTGTGTCTTTAGTCTATATGCAACAATATCGGCAACCCCGTCAAAGCCTGCTTCTTTCAGGGCGGTGTACCAGGTACCTTCATTACCGATCAGTTGACACATGTTGACGTTATCATTTGCTTTTCCGTGCGACCCCTGCACATTAATGGATACTCCGTTCTTGACTTCTATGACGAATAGTGTTACGCCCTGGTTGCCTTTTAATGCATTCGTGAGCTTGTTTTGTCGATTTGTTCTATCGTCTCCGGATGCTCCAGAAATGTAGGAACTGTTCATCAGGGCGCTTTCATCTTCAAGCAACGCCCTGTTAATGGAGTCCCTGAGGTAGAACAGTTTAAGCAGGTCTACTTTCTCTTTCGATCTTTCAATAAGTCCGAAAATGTTCGGTACGGCGACTGCAGCCAAGATACCCATGATGACCGTGACCACCATGACTTCGATTAGGGTAAATCCCCCGCGACCCTTATTTTGCGCTTGCATGTGTATCATGCTACATCCCTTGCAAATAACGAATCTTTACATTAGGAAAATACCTTTTTTCAGCCCCTTGTAAACAAAATTTTTTTGATTTTTATGCGAAATTTAAGCAAAATCACAATGCTTGCCCCTTTTTTGCTATTTTTGGGTGCATGATACCCCTCGATACGACCCTCTACTTCATTACCGACAGCACGAGCGTTCCCGAAGAACGTTTTTTGCCTGTTGTCGAGGCCGCCTGCAAGGGTGGTGCGACCCTCATCCAGCTGCGCGAGAAGGACAAGTCTACCCGCGAGTACATGCAGCTGGCGTCGGCAACGCACGAGATTACCGCCCGCTATGGAATCCCGCTGATTATCGATGACCGCGTGGATGTTGCTCTCGCTATCGGCGCGGAGGGTGTCCATGTGGGGCAGAGCGACATGCCGGTATGCCTGGCGCGAAAGCTCATGGGGTCGGACAAGATTGTGGGGGCCACGACGAAGACGGTCCCGCAGGCGCTCGAGGCTTACGAACAGGGTGCGGATTACCTGGGCTGCGGGGCAATTTACCCTACGACCACCCATGTAAAAACGGTCATTACCCCGGTGGAAACGCTCAAGGATGTCGTGAAGGCTGTGCCGATTCCGGTAAACGCCATAGGCGGCTTGAACAAGGACAACATCTTTGTGCTGAAGGGCTCGGGGATTGCGGGTGTCTGCGCGGTGTCCGCGATTATGAAGGCTCCCGATCCGGAGAGGGCTGCGCGCGAACTCAAACAGGCCTTTTTGAACCTGAACGCGCAACTGTAGGCTTTTTTACGGACTGCTACCGCGGAGCCGTTGCCCGACTTTGAGCGGGTTCTCCGGTGAAATATTGTTGGTGCGGCAGAGTGACATTACCGATATGTTGAACCAGGCGGCAATGCTTTCGAGCGTGTCGCCTTCCTTGACGATATAATCCTCGTTTTTAAGTTTCGCCTGCATTTTCCGGTGTGCGGTGATGACGTCGCTCTTCGAAATCCTGCTAGCTCCTTCCGTCAGTTCCCAGTGGGGGAAATCGACGACGGTCTCGGGGTCGATGTTGTATTTGCCGTAGCGGATTTCAAAGTGCAGGTGGGGGCCGGTGGTCCTGCCGGAATTGCCGCCGAGTCCGACGATGTCTCCGGGGAGGAGCTTGTCGCCGACTTTCACTTCGCGCTTGGAAAGGTGCCCGTAGAGGGTCTGGATATCGTTGTCGTGCTGGACAAGTACGTAATGGCCGTAACCGCCGGGATTGAACTTCGAAACGATGACGACGCCCGGGAATGCGGCCACGATGGGTTCTCCCATGGTAATCCGGACGTCGACCCCCCTGTGCAGGCGGTGGTTGCGGACGCCGTATTTCGAAAGCATGGATGCTTCGTGCGTGATAGGAATGAGCATGTTCGAGAAGTCGAGGTAGTCGCGGTCTTCCCGTATGGTTGCCACATTGCTTGCGGGGGAATCGCTGCTTGTCTGAACTTCGCTGGAATCAGCAGGCTCGGCAGCAAGGGCCGTAGCGAGACAGAGAAGGATCAGTAGGTAACGTTTCATTTTCTGAAGACCCTTTACTTGAGAAAAGCGAAAAAGACGGCGCCGATGATGAGCACGAAGGCGACGACATGGTTCCAGTGCAGCGCCTCGTTGTTAAATACGGTTGTCGCGATGACGGTAAAGACCGTAAGCGAAATCGCCTCCTGGATGACCTTCAGCTGCATCAGGTTGAATGGCCCGCCGTTGATCTTGCTGCCGATGTTGTTCGCGGGAATCATGAAGAAGTACTCGATGAGGGCGACACCCCACGAGGCGAGAATCACGAGGATGAGCGGCCAGTCGGTGGAAATGTGCATTTCTTTCAGCTTGAGGTTCCCGTACCAGGCGGCAGTCATGAACACATTGCTGATGATGAGGAGGATGACGGTGAAGATTCCTGCTTTCATTGTTTTGCTCTCAGTCTATACGGTTTGCCCGTGCTCATCTGGTAGGCGAGGCGGGCACGAACCTGTTCTAAATACTGGATGTACTTTTCGCTCTGGTAATCGCGGTAGGTCCATTCGAAGGCGTGGAAATGCCCGTCCTGGAAGTAGAGCGTGGGCTCCACGAAGATTCCGCGCTGCATGTACACGCGCTGACGCTGGTCCTTGGTGGTCGCGAGGAAGAACTGCCCGAGGGTCATGTAGCCTGGATCCAGGTTCACGGGCCTGAGTCCTGGTGTATCGTTCTGCCGTGCGATTTCGAGCTCGATGTCGTTTGTCCACAGCTTGATGTCGACGATGGACTCACGTTCCACGAGGGGCTCGTAGCTGAAGAACGCGCGGACGGGGGTGTCCCCGATTTCGTCGACATAGTAGTTGGTGAACGTGAAGGGAAAAGGTTCGAGGTTCAGTTCTTCTCCTCCGAACTTTTCGCGGAGCGTCGCTCGGACAGCCTCGACCGACGGGGCGTCCTTTGCGAGGATGCCTACGACAATCTTGACCTTGGCTGGAGTCCTGAGTTCGCCCATGGGGTACAATTTAGTAAATTTAAGCCATGCGCTTTTATCTGCTTGCCGCCATTCTGCTCTCTACTCTTGTATACGCCGAGACTCCGCGAGTCGTTCCCGCGATACTCGATTCCGTACCGCACGAAAATACCCATTTTACGCAGGGTTTATTCTTCGATGGCAAGGAAATTGTCGAAACTACAGGACAATATGGGCAATCGGGACTTTACCGCCGGACGCTTGATGGAAAAATTCTTGATTCTGCGCGGATTGAGGGGCGCTATTTTGGCGAGGGCTCGATTGCTGTCGGCGAAGATATCTTCTACCTGACCTGGAAATCGAAGAAGGCGTTCATCTATAACCGCAAGCCCTTCCGCGCCAAGGGTGAATTCCGCATCCCGACGGAGGGCTGGGGGCTTACATACTGGCGCAACGCGCTCCTCATGAGCAATGGCTCCGAAGAACTTTTGCAGATAGCGCTTGGAAGTTTCAATGTGGTGGGCGTCATCCGCGTCACGGACGAGGGCAGGCCCGTGAAAAACCTGAACGAGCTTGAAATCGTCGACAATACCTTGTATGCGAACATCTGGCAAACAGGGCTGATTGCGGTAATCGACCTCCCGAGCGGTAAAATTGTAAAATACCTTGATCTTACACAGAAGATGAATGACGTCTATCGCAGCAATCGTGGGATTGATGTGCTGAACGGAATTGCCTACGATGGCAAATTCCTGTGGGTTACGGGCAAGTACTGGCCCCAGATTTACAAGATCCAGCCGTAGGCCTGGAAATTACTTGGGAAGCGCCGGAGGCGCAGATCCGAACAGGATGGAGTTGCTGTAGGATACGCCGAACGTGAGGCGTGGCTTTTTGGTGTTGAAGTCGAGAATGCCGTACCGTGCGTCCACAGAAATCCTGTGTTCTCCGAGCCTGAAGCTCACATAGCTGCCGATGCCGACTTCAACGTTGCCGAAATCGAGCTGGTCATCTACCCAGCCGAGATTGAGCCAGAAGTTGCGGCAAATGTATTGCTCAAAGCCGATACGTACAATGTCGCCGATAGGGATTTGCTCAATGACCGAGAACCCGCCGCTGAATAGTTCCATCCATGCGTCCAGCAACGAATTGATTTCGACGTAGTCGTAATCGTCGTCGTAATAGCTGTAGGAATAGTCGTCGTCTCCGTCCTCGTCGAAGCAGGCTCCCGTTTCGCAGACAAGTGCTACGGTCACGCCTAACCAGATGGCAGATACCCACGAGCGCCAGGCGATGTACTTGTTGCCTTGTCCGAATGTGAAATAGGGGGAGGGGAGCAGTCCCCAGCCTGTAACGAAGTGGTTGGAGTATCCCTTGGTCGTTTCAAGCCCGACGGGGATTTCCCATTCGTTTCCCTGCATGCTGAAGTTGATCTTTTCGAGGCGAGCCGTGTATACCCTGTTGTTCTCGCCTTCTTGGACAAGTTCGATAGATTCCATGAATCCAGACGCTGAAGGCGGGTGCATGGTGCATCCGCTGAGCGCGATAAGGAACGCGAGGACTGTCAGATAGAAAAACTTCATGCTTTAAATATACCGCTAGTTCGTATGAAACGTATCTCGACTTGCTGAAAAAACGACAAAAGGGAGCTATGTAGTGATGAAATACACTCGATTGCGAATGGACAAATGCAAAAACAGGTATTCCGAATTGGAATACCTGCGGTTAAATGGTGTAGGCTTTTAGTGCACGCCGTTGCCATCGGCGACGTCGCAGGTGACAGCCTTGCCGTTCACTTCAAGGGCGAGGGCATCGCAGAACACGGCGCCACCCTTCACGGAGAGCGCAATCTTCTCGAAGTCCTTCACCTTGAGTTCGCGCGGTTCGCTCGGTGCAACACCCTTGAACAGGGCGCGGTCACCCGGCTTCGCGTCTTCGGGTACGGAGACGAGCCTGCAGGTGTGGGCCTCGTTGTCGAGGTCGCCCGCAAAGAGCATACCCTGGCTCATGATGCCGCGGAGAGCGCTGGGTTTGAGGTTCGCGAACAGCAAAATCTTGCGGTTCTGGAGTTCTTCGGCCTTGTAGCTGTTCTTGAGGCCGCTGCAGATGGTGCGGAGTTCGCCTTCGCCGGCATCGACCTTGAGCACGTAGAGGCTCGTAGCGTCCGGATGGTCGGCCACTTCCTTGATCTGGGCCACGCGCATGTCCATGGCGGCAGGCACGTCGGCGGCCATCAGGGGCTTGTTCTGCTTGGGCTTCTGCTGCGGTTCCTGCTTCTTGACTTCTTCCTCGATGCGCGGGAAGAGCGGCTTGCCTTCGCCGAATGCTTCGCCACCCTTGAGAATTCCCCAGGCGAGGTCGTCGGCGCTCTGGAACTTGCAGCCGATCATGGCGAGACCTTCTTCTGCCTTGGCGGGGATTACCGGCCACAGCAGGGAGAGCGAGAGACGCACGGCTTCGGCGGACACGTAAAGAACTGTAGCGAGTTCGTCCTTCGCGGCAGGGTCCTTCGCGAGCTTCCACGGGGCCTTGACCTCGAGGTAGCGGTTGATGCTACGCACGAGCTGCATGATGGTTTCAATAGACTGTGAGAGGCGAGCCTGCGGCAGTCCTTCCTTGATTTCGTCGATTACCTTGTTCGCAAGTTCGATGACTTCCTTCTCGGCATCGCCGATGGAGGTCGCTGCGGGGAGCTTGCCTTCAAAGTTGTTGAGCACCAGGCGGTGTACGCGGTTCAGCACGTTGCCGAGGTCGTTCGCAAGGTCGCTGTTGATGCGGCGCACGAAGGCGTCGTGCGTGAAGTTCGCATCTTGGCCCACCACCATTTCGCGGGCGAGGAAGTAGCGGAACGCGTCGATTCCGTACTGAGTCATGTAGTCCATCGGGTTCACGACGTTGCCTGCGGACTTGCTCATCTTTTCGCCGCCGTTCACGAGCCACCAGCCGTGGGCGAGGATGTGCTGCGGAAGCGGAATGTCGAGAGCCATAAGCATGGTCGGCCAGTACACGCTGTGCGTGGTGAGGATGTCCTTGCCAATCAGGTGGTAAGTGGCGGGCCAAATCGGCGTACCGTCGGCATAAGTCTTGTGGAAGGCGGTGGAGGCGCTCACGTAGTTGAGCAAGGCGTCGAACCAAACGTAGGTCACGTAGTCCGGGTCGAACGGCAGCGGAATGCCCCAGCTCAAGCGAATCTTCGGGCGGCTGATGCACAGGTCGTTCAGCGGCTGGCGCAGGAATCCGCGGATTTCGTTCCAGCGGTAGTCCGGCACGATCCAGTCCTTGTGGCTTTCGAGGAAGTCAATTAGCTTCTGCTGGTAAGACCCCATCTTGAAGAAGTAGTTCTTTTCCTTGAGCCATTCCACCGGGCGGTGGCTGATGGGATCGCACTTGTTCTCGTCGAGTTCGTCTTCGCTGAAGAAGCGTTCTTCGCCGACAGAGTACCAACCTTCGTATTCCTTCGAATAAATTTCACCCTTGTCCCAGAGCTTCTGCAGGCATTCCTGCACAAAAGCCTTGTGCTCGGGCATCGTGGTGCGGATAAAGAAGTCGTTACCGATACCCATCTTCTTCCACAGGTCTTCGAAACGGTGGTAGTATTCATCCACGTGTTCCTGCGGAGTCACGCCACGCTTTTCGGCGGCGCGCTGCACCTTCTGGCCGTGTTCGTCCGTACCGGTCAGGAAGAAGGTCTGGTAGCCTAGGATCTTGTGGAAACGGGTGAGAATGTCCGCAAGGACGGTGGTGTAGGAGTGCCCGATATGCGGGGCGTCGTTCACATAGTAAATCGGGGTGGTAACGTAAAAATTTTTCATGGCACCAAAGATAGAAAAATTATATTAGGAGTAAACAAACGAGGTATTTATGTCTTTCATGGATTTGGCAAAGAATCGCTATAGCTGCCGTGCCTTTACCGACAAGGCGGTTGAACCCGAAAAGCTCGCCCAGGTGCTCGAGGCGGGTCGCCTTTCCCCGACGGCGGTCAATGCGCAACCCGTGACCGTGAAAGTCATCAAGTCGCCCGCGGCTCTCGAGAAAATCCGCGGCATCACCCGCATGGCCTACAATGCACCGGTAGTGCTCATGGTGTGCTACGATGAACCCAACTGCTACACCGCCGAAAAGTACAACGACAGTTTCAACAGCGGCGTGATGGATGCTAGCATCGTCACCACTTCGATGATGATGCAGGCGACCGACCTCGGCCTTGCGACCCTCTGGGCCCGTGGCTTCAACGCTTCGTATATCGAGAGCGCGTTCGAATTCCCGGACAACCTAAAGCTCGCGTGCCTTCTGGATATCGGTTATGCCGATCCCGAGAACGGCGGCCCTTCGCCCAGGCACCCTGTGCGCAAGAGCATGGAAGAATTCGCAAAAGAAGTTTAGGTTCTTTGTACACTGTCTGGCTTTAGGCTAGTTAAGTCTTTTTAAGAAAGAGGAAGTATATGGGATTCAATTTCCGCGGATTGGCTTTCAAGCAGTCGCTGATGATTCTGGCTGCGGTCACGGTCGTTGTCGGAGTCATCTTCGGCATCATGACTTCGCGAATGAGCTCGCAGCTCGAGCAGATGACGCTTGACAACGGCGAGCAGATCAGCCAGGCGAATGTCACTTACATCGACAAGCTGTTCAATGCGGGCAAGCTCGTTGGCGAGGATGTCGGGGCAACACTCAGCAAGCGCCAGATGACCAAGGCTGAACTCGACGAATTCCTGATGCATTCGCTCACGAATGCCCGAAACCTCGTCCCCCATATTGTTGCGGTGGTCGTCGCCTTCGAACCCGGGATGGGACCGGAAACCCCGAAAGGCGAATACATGCGGCTCGCGCGCTTCGTGGAAAACGAGAACCGCCTGATAACCGGCGCTAACTACCAAGACAAGGAATGGTACGCGAGCACCAGGGATGGCCACACGAGCCGCTGGCAGGAACCCTTCATCGGTGAATTTGTCAACGAGCCCATCGCCGTCTATACCGTCCCGATCTTCCGTAAGGACAAGAAGGGGAACGAAGTCCTGGCAGGCGTTCTCGCCGTAGACATGTCCATCGAATTCCTGAAGCAGACCGTGGCGGACATCCAGGTTTCCAATTCGGGCTACGCCATGGTGCTTTCCGCAAGGAATTATCCGGTCGCCTACCCCAAGAGTCTCGCTGAAGGAAAAAGCGAAAAGGACATCGTCGTCAAGGAAAACATCAACAAGAAACAGGTCAATTTCGACAGGGAAAAAAAGAAGGACAAGGGGCTGTTCCTCGGTACGGTTGCTGGCAGCGAAGAATCCGCAATCTACTACATGACGATGGAATCCAACAATTGGACGTTCATGGTCGTCTGGCCCATCCAGAAGTTCCTCGAAAGCAGGCAGACAACTGTCAAGCTGTTCGTGATACTTGCCCTGTGCGGCTATGCCGTCCTGCTTGTCATTATGCTGCTCATCTCGTTCAGGGTGGCCAAACCGCTCAAGGAACTCTCCGCCGCCGCAAAGAAACTGGGCAACGGGGACTTCGACGTGGCAATCCCGCAGATGAAGGGGCACGACGAGGTGGCCGAGTTCGCGTGGGCGTTCTCGAACATGCTATCTTCGCTCAAGGACCATGTCGAAAGGCAGAAAGACATGAAGCGCATCGAGCGCGAGCTCGACCTGGCACGCAACATCCAGCTTTCGACGCTTCCGAGGGAAGAATGCGAAGAGAATTCCGATGACGACCGCCACGAGCTTTCGCAGTTCCTGCTTCCGGCAAAGGAAGTCGGCGGCGACTTCTACGACTTCTTCAAGATTGACAACGACCACCTGTGCGTCATGGTAGGTGACGTCTCGGGCAAGGGAGTCCCCGCAGCGCTGTTCATGATGATTTCACGAATCATCCTGCGCACCATGACCAAGAACATGAAGTCCATCGTGAACGCCTTCAACAGCACGAATTTCGCGCTTGCGAAACGCAATAGGCTGAACATGTTCGTGACCGTGTGGGCGGGTGTCATCGACCTGCGTACCGGGCATGTGGAATTTGCCTCGGCTGGTCACAACCCGCCAGCAATCCGCCATGCCGACGGCTCTGTCGAATTTGTCAACAGCAAGTCCGGGCTTGTCTTGGCGGCGATGGAAAACACGATCTACCAGTCGCAAACGCTCGAACTCAAGACGGGCGACACACTGTTCCTCTACACCGACGGCGTCACCGAAGCGACCAACTCCGCAGACGAACTCTTCGGCGACAAGCGCCTCATTGAGACCCTCGTAAAGGGCAGAGACCTGAGCCCTGCGGAAACCTGTTCTTTTGTCAAGAAGAATCTGGACAACTTTGTACAGGAAGCCCCACAGTTCGACGACATCACGATGCTTGCCGTTAAGTTCATCGGAAACGACGAACCTGTATGGGAACGCTACGAGAAGACCGTCGACGTCACGACCGAAGGCCAGGGTGCACTCAAGTCGTTCGTAGAAGACATCCTCACGCCTATGGACGGCACCAAGAAGATGCAGATGCAGGACGCCTGGCAGCGTTACGAAAAGATCGTGGATGTCATCCCCGAGAACCAGGATATCCTCACGGCCTTCGTCGAAGGAATCCTTGCTCCCATGGAAACGTCCATGAAGTCGCAGATGCAGATAAACATCGCCATCGACGAAATCTACAGCAACATCGTCAAGTTCTCCGGGGCGACGAAAGTGACGCTGATTGTCGAAGTCCGCAAGGCGACGCTCGCCGCAAGGCTCACCTTCATCGACAACGGTTCGCCCTTCGATCCGCTCCAGCAGGCAGACCCCGACGTGACGTCGTCTGCAGAAGACCGCAAGATCGGCGGCCTCGGAATCTTCATCGTCAAGAAGACGATGGACAGTGTCTGCTACCGCAGGAACGGCGACCAGAACGAACTTGCCATCACTAAGATGCTGTAGCGTCTTAGTGATGCTTGCCGCTATTTTCGGCTGAGCTCGAGAACGTAGTCTGCGGCGTTTACGAAGTCTTGCGCATGCTCGATGGCGATGACGGTGTGGCCCGCTTCGGTGAGGCCGTGAATCAGGTCGAGTAGATGCTGGATATCCTTTTGATGGAGACCGCGGGCGGGTTCGTCGAAAAGGAATAGCGTATTCGGAGCCTTTGCGCGTGCGAGAGCGATGGAAAGGCGCAGGCGGGCGCGTTCGCCGCCGGAAAGGTGCGACGTGGTTTGCCCGAGTTTCAGGTAGTCAAGACCCGTATCCACGAGTGGCTTGAGCTTGTCGGCGAAAGGCTTCATGTTGATGAACAGCTTGTAGGCTTCGCCGATTTCCAAATCCAGAATGTCGGCGATGGAAAGCGACTTGAAGCGGACTTCAAGAATTTCGTCCTTGAAGCGCCTGCCGAGGCATACGGGGCATTCGGATTCTTCATAGCCTGCGGGGTCGAGGATAACGCCTTCGCCTTTACAGTTTTCACAGCGGCCCCCGGGGGCGTGTGTTGCGAACTTGCTAGCGGTATAGCCGCGGACCTTGCTTTCGGGGAGTTTTGCGAAAAGGTCGCGGAGGATCGTGTTCAGGTTGATGGCCGAGGCAACGGTGCTACGGCGGTTTCCATGGAAATCGCCTGTTGAAAGAATCGAGAGCGCCTGGATACCGAGGCTTTCGAATTCGCCCTTGGTTGCACGCGGGGCCAAGTTCTTGAAGAAAATCGTGGACTTGCCGCTACCGCTCTGGCCGGTGATGACGCTGAACTTTTGTACCGGGAAATGCGCGGTGACGGGTTGCATGTCGAACATCGCGAAGTTCTCGACATCGATGGTCGCAAATTTCTTCTTTGAATCCTTCGACTTCGAACTTGCGTCTCTTCGCTCAGGATGACGCATCTTCTCGTCCAAAAGCTTAATCCAATTCCCCGTGGGTGATGCCGGATTCCCGAGCACCTCTTTCGCGGTTCCCTGCAGCAGAATTTCGCCGCCCTTTTCGCCGGCGCCTGGTCCCATTTCAATAATCCAGTCGGCTTTCTTGATGAGGGCTGGGTTATGGTCAATAAGGACGAGTGTGTTCCCGCGGGACTGTACCTTCTTGAGGACTTTCCAGAGGGCTTCCACATCGCTCTGGTGTAATCCGCTGGCCGGTTCGTCGAGGACGATCAGCAGGTTGTTCAGGTGTCCGGTGCTGAGGCTCGAAAGCCGAAGTCTCTGGACTTCGCCACCCGACAGGGTGGCGCCTGCACGCCCTGCCGTGAGGTAGCCGATATCGAGGTCGACAATCGCCTGGATGCGGTCAATCAACGTGCGGAACGCGGGCTGCTGCTTTGCCGTAAGCCGATTGTCGAACAGGGCGTGGAGCCGGCTTTCGAGTTCCGTGAAAGGCGTGTTCAAGATGTCTTGCCAGGTGGAGCCTTCGATCGCCGCGTTCAGAAAGTTCTGCCTGAGCCGGAGCCCCTTGCATTCTGGGCATTCTTCGCTGTTGTCGCCGTCTTCGATGATTCCGGTGCCGCCACATTTTTCGCAAACGCTTGTGCGGCTATAAGGTGACAGGTCCTCGGCGGCAAGCTGCCTGGAAAGTTGCGCTCCGTGCTCAGGGCAACGCGGCACCGTGCTGAAAAGCTTGCGACTCCCGTTGATGTCTAGAATCAATTCGCCGTGGGTGAGCTTCAAGACTCCGTCGACCGCCTCGGCGATGCGGGTGCGCGTATTTTCGCGGACAATCACGCGGTCCACGACGATAAAGAATTCTCCGGGAACGATTTTGCGCTCGGCCGCAGTCAAGTCGGCTAGTGAATAGCTGACGCCATCGGCCATGGCGCGCGTGAATCCCTGCGCCAGGAACGCCGCCGAGAGCTTGTCGAGGCTCATTCGCTTTTCGGAATCGACCCGCGCCAGGAACTGCAGCTTGCTTCCTTGCGGCATTTCCGCAATCTCGCGGATGATGTCTTCGCGGCTCGTGCTGTCCATGGGTTTCCCGCAGACGGGGCAAGCGGGTTTTGCGTACGCCGCGAACAGGGCGCGCAACGTGGAATCACATTCCGAAATGCTCAATGCGTATGCCTTGGCGGGCGCCTCGCCGTGGCTAGGCCCCACGGCGAGACTCGCCGGCAGCCCTTCGGCGCCGTCGAGCGGGATCACCCGCCGCCCGCCAAGCAGCTCGGCCGCAAACGGCGATAGCGTCTCCAGGTAGCGCCTCTTGGATTCCCCGTGCAGCGTGTCGAGCACGAGCGTCGACTTTCCGCAGCCCGAAGGCCCGCATACGACGGTAATTTTGCCCAGCGGGAACTGGGCATCCACGTTTTTCAGGTTGTGCAGCCTGCAACCGCGTAAGGAAATGAACTCGGACATTGCAACCTGCGGTAGGGGAGTCCCTACTCTCTAACGGTAAAGCGGAGCTCCCCGAACGGAGAACTCAGATCCGAATTCTCGAGGTTGTTGGTCTCGATGTCGGCGAAGAAGCGGTAGCCGCCGCCGATGGAAATCTCGAGCATCTTGGTGAGGCGGTAGTTGAAGTGGACGGATGCGTCCGCCGTGAAGAAGTAGTCCTCGGATTCGAAGGCCTCGTCTTCGGGTTCCATCACGTAGAGGGCGCCGCCGCCCACGTTGATGGGTACAGAAATCGCAATCTTGTCGAAGCGGAGCGGGAAAAGTTCGACGAAGCCACCGAACGCCATGTACTTGATCATCTGCTTCTGCTTGACGTTGTGGTTTCGGACGTCGCTCAGGAGCCTGTCCACCCACATGCCGGTCGAGAACATGGGGACGATGTCGAGGCCGATGCGGAGGTTCGCGAAAATGGCGCCGTCGTCAGCCACGAGCACGTTGCCGCCGCTGATGCCGATGAGTGCCTTGAGGCCGCCTTCGGACTTTTCCTCGGTCGCAGCGTCCGAGTCGCCCATGCCTGCCAGTTCGGCGAAGCTCGAGCTTGCGCAGGCGAGAACGAGAAGGCAGGCTGCGAAGGCCTTCGTGACGATACTATTTTTCCTGTTCTGACTTAGCATTGTGGACATCCTCCAGGGTTGCGGTCCAGTTCCACTTCTTTTGAGAAGATTCCGGCCAGTAGCAGATGGTCCATACCAGGCTGTTTGCACACAGGATGATGGACCATACGCCGAAAACGAGGAACAGGAACAGTGGGATAAAGGCGAGCGATCCGTAGAAGATCGACATGCGGGTCACCATCGCCGTCTGGATGAGCATGAGGATCTTCACGTAGATGTTGATGCAGATCCATGCGATGACGGTCGCCATGAGCGAGAAGCCGAACAGCTTGCGTTTGCGGTAGGGGGGCGCGATTCCCGTTTCACGTTGCCGGAGGCTCCTTGCGGGTAGCGCATAGAGCATCAGGAAGATGAGGAGCATGCACGAGAAATGGAATGCGATGTACCAGAACGCGGTGATGATGATCTTGAGCAGTTCCGGCGAGAAGTGGAATCCGTCCACCACGATCATGGTGAGCACGTCCTGCACGTGGTTCACGAATCCCGCGAACATCCCGATGAAACCAGCGAAAATGACCAGGAACGGGGTGTAGACCTGGATCTGCCGGAATACGGTCCTCGAAGTCTTGACCTCCCACACCACGTTGAAGTTGGTCTCCAGGCTTCCGAAAGCGAGGATGAAGGTGACAAAAAGGCCGAGGGCGCCGATGAATCCGAGTTTTCCGATGGGGATGTGCTCGGCGTTCTTGACGATGTCGATAATCTGCTCGGTGGGCCAGTCGAGATTGAGCACGTCAAGCACGATGGGCAGGTAGTCGCTCATGAAGTTGCCGAATCCGACGGCAAGCGTAATCGAGGTGAGCAGGATGAGCAGGGGGACGACAGCCACCAGCGTGGTGTAGGTGAGGCTCGCCGCACGGGTCATGCCGTGATAGTACAGGAACGATTTTCCCGTGACGACAATGACCTTCACGAACGAGGGGGATCTTTCGGCGATGGAGTCGAAAAACCACTCCCAGGAGAAATTCTTCCACCAGTTGGGCATATCACACATAAATATAGAATAAATATGCAAATACGGGGCGAAAGGGCTTTTTTGAAGGGAATTAAAGGGGCTTATTTGATAACTTCGACAGTTAGTTTGTTGAATGCTAGCTTGCCGCCGTCGCGAAGTTCGAGGGCCGCGCGGAAAGAGGTCTCATTCTTCTTGAATGGTTCAAGTACGGATGTGAACTTGTTCTTGAGCAGGCCCTCGACCTCTTCGTCGCTGAATTTGCGCTGGTAGAACACCTGCGGGATGCCGTAGCCGCATTGTGGGCACACGTAGGCACCGGTTTCGTTTGCGCCTTGCGCTGAGGATTCGCTGCGGAAGCGTAGCTGGTCACCGCATACGGGGCAGGGAAGGTCCTTGTGCAGGAACTCGAATACGGCGCGGCCCTTGTCGGAGCCTTCGCCCCACTTGAGGGCGGCCGCGAATTCGGTGCCTTTTTTGCTCTTGAAACCTTGAATGAGCGGCGTATGTCCGCTCCCGAACAGTGCCGCGATTTCCTTTGCGGTGAGTGCGTGGCCCGCGATGGTCTTGAATAATGTGAAGTTGCAAGGCTCGCCGGATTCCGTAGTACCGGTGCAGAATATCGCGTTCTTGTTCTCTTCGAGAAGGCTCCCGCACAGCCGGCACTTGTAATCCGTCTTTTGCCCGTGGAACTTGCCGTCGCTCTCGAAGGCGAACTGGATATTGAAATCCTTGTCGAGCGTGAGCTTGGCCGCGAATTCGGAGCCTTTCTTGCTCTTGAATCCGGAAAGCGGGCCGACGGTTTCGCCGGCAAGGAGCGCCTTGACTTCGGAATGGGCGAGCATCTTGCCTGCCACGGTGTGCCCGAACTTGAAGCCGCATTCGGCGTTCGGGCACACGTAGCCCCACGGGGCTACATCGAGCGCGCCCCCGCACTTCGGGCAGTTTAATTTTTCTGCAACGGTCTCGCGCTCGAACTGGCAGGCATAGCGGGCGTGCAAGTCCGCAAAAAGCTGCTTCACGTATTCCACGATGCCGTCACGGAATTCCACCGGCGAAAGGGTGCCCTTTTCGACCTGCGAGAGCTTGTATTCCCATTCGCCGGTCATCTCGGGTGATTTCACCTTCTCGTCCATGAGCGCGATGACTTCTCGCCCGCGGGCGGTACTCACCAGGTAATTCTTTTGCGCCTCGATAAACCCGCGTTTCTTGAGCGTCTCGATGATGCCCGCCTGCGTGGCCGGAGTGCCGAGCCCGCGGTCCTTCATGGCTTCGGCGAGTTCCTCGTTCTCGATCTGCTTGCCGGCAGTCTTCATTGCGGCAAGGAGAGTCGCTTCGGTGTAGTACTTGGGCTTGCTCTTCTTTTTCTTCTGCAGTTCCACGCTGTCGAAGGGGGAAGTGTCGCCGACGTTCCATTCCGGGAAGGAATCGACCAGGTTCGTGATTTCGTCGCTGTCGCCTTTGCCCTCGGCGGCCTCGGCTTCGTCGGAATCTCCCTTCTTCTTTTTTGTAGCCTTCTTCTTTTCTTCCTTCACTAGCGCGCGGAATCCTAAGTCCTCGTTCTTCTTGAGTTTCAGGCGGAACGCGTCGGAGCCGCTATTCAGGGAAACTTCCATCTCGCTCCATACATACGGCTTCAGCCATGCCTGCACGAAGCGTTCCTTCGCCAGGTCGTAAATCTTCTGCTCCATTTCAGGGAGCCCGTTCGGGGTTTCTCCGGTCGGGATGATGGCGAAGTGGTCGGTCACCTTGCTCGAGTTGATAAAGACGAAATTCTCGCTCTCGCTGCGCATCACGCCCTTCTGTTCGGGGCTTGCAAGCCTCTGGGCGAGCGCGTAGGCCTCCTGCTTCATGGTATCGGGCAGGTACTGCGAGTCGGTACGCGGGTAGGTGAGGAGCTTCTTTTCGTAGAGGTTCTGCGCGCAGTCCAGGACCTGCTGGGCGCTGAACTTGAATCGCTTGTTTCCTTCCTTCTGCAGTTCGGTCAGGTCGAAGGGCTTCTGCGGGAACTGCTTCTTCTGCTGCGTGTCGATTTTTGCGATGGTCGCCGGTGCGGGCGGCTTGCAGCGCTCCACGACCGCGTTCGCCTCCGCCTCTTTCTCGAAGACGGCGACTTTATCTTCTAATAGGTATTGCGCCTGGTAGCCCTTCCAGGTTCCGACGACGCTGTAGTAGTACAGTTCCTTGAACTGCTCCACGATGGTGTCTCGCTCCACGACCAGGTTGAGTGTTGGGGTCTGCACGCGCCCCACTGAAATCATCTTCCCGCGCCCGGCGGTAAGCGTGTAGGCACGCGTCGCGTTGAGGCCCACCATCCAGTCGGCCCGCTGGCGCAGCCTTGCCGCGTAGCTCAGGTTCACGCGCTGCGTGGCGTCTTCCAGGTTTTTCCACGCCTTGTCCAGATCCTTCGCTACATAGCTGTTCACCCATAGGCGCTTGATGGTCTTCTGCTTGAATGATGGCGTGAAGTCGAGCACCAGGTCGAAAATCAGGTTACCCTCGCGGCCGGCATCCGCGCCGTTCACGAGTACATCGGCCTGCTCCATCATCTGGCGCACCACCGCGAGCTGCTTCTTGGTGCTCTCGATTTCCATCAGGCGGAACTTTTCGGGCAAAAGCGGAAGGTTCGAAAGCCGCCAGCCGCCTTCGTAGCCGGGGTATGCATCGAGCGGTGCAAGCGTTATCAAATGACCTACGCACCAGGTAATGCAGTGGTTCTTGCCGATAAGGCAACCGTCGCCCTGCGTAAATTTCTCGCCTTCGATGCGTTCGAGCATCGGGCGGTAGTGCTGGTTTGCCACGGAGGGCTTTTCGGCGACGAGGAGGATCATTGCTGCGAAAATATAGCTTCTGCAGTCGTGGTTGCTGCTTGCTTCGTCCAATCGTCGTCGCCGCTTTTCGCGGGCGGCGGTGGAATGCGGATGATGCGTCGGGGGAACACCGCGAGAACAAATTTTTGTGTAAAGTAAGATTTTACAACCACTTAGCGAAAAAAAATGCTAAAATTATATTCGTAAGCGTGAGGACCTTGGGTCAATCGCCTACGAATTAGCCCCTGTCACCCCGGCAGGAGCTTTTTCTTTGCCCTTTTCTGAGGCTGTTTGGTGCGGTCTCCGGCTGCCATGGTTCCCTGTGTAAACGGCTTTTGCATACAAAACTACCCGCGGGCCCGTATAAAAGTCTATTTTTCAGGAAAACCGCGCAAACGCGCAAAGGGATTGAAAATGATTGACGTGAAGGGCAAATGGACCTTGATTACCGGCGGCTGCCGTGGTGTGGGCCGTCTCACTGCTATCGAGATGGCGAAACTCGGTGCAAACATCATCTTGCAGGGCCGCGACAAGGCGCATGCCGAACCTGTGATAGAAGAACTCAAGAAGTACGGCGTCGAGGTGCGTGCCGTGGGCTGCAACCTCGAAAGCGAAGCCGAAATCGATGCCGCCCTCGCCGAAATCGACAGCTGGGGCGTGCAGGTGGACCTCGTGTTCAACAACGCGGGCCTCATGAGCCACTACTTCACCGACTATCTCACTAACACGATGGACGATTTCCACCACGCGATGGCCGTGAACTTCTTTGCCCCGATCAAGATTGCCTACCACTTCTTGCCGGGCATGATCAAGCGCGGTTTCGGCCGCATGCAACTCACCACGAGCGGTATTGCGAACGAGCCGGAACTCATGGGCTACGCCTGCGCGAAGGCCGCCCTCACCAAGTTCGTGAAGGATTTCGCCTGCAAGCTGAACGGCACCGACGTGATGATGAACGTGATGGATCCGGGTTGGCTCCGTACGGACCTTGGCGGCCCGAACGCCCCCAACGCCCCCGAAACCGTTATTCCGGGCTCGATGGTCTCTGTGCTGCTTGACGACAAGAAGAGTGGCCGCTGGTTCAGTGCCCAGGAATTCACCGGAATGACCCTTGCCGATGCCGTCGAGAAGGGAATGTCGGTAGAATAGCCTTTTTTTCATATCCTGTACAATTGCCGCGGTGTTCCCGTGGCAATTTTTTTTGTTCAATACTATATTTTAAGGCATGAACAATTCTCAATCCCGCAGCAAGCTTCGTGACGAAGTATATACCCAGATGATGTGCGCCCAGGCGCGCCTCAGTAAAGACCAGAATACCCAGATGGGCGCAGTGCTCGTGAGCGCCGAGGGCCGCGTGATAAGTACCGGTTACAACGGAGCCCCCGCGGGTTTTGACGACGAGACCGTCCCGTACACCCGCGAAAAGCAGCTGCTGGCCTACGACCTGCTCGATGCCGATTCGGGCGAACTCCTGAGCCACCACGAGTTCGAGTCGAACAAGTACCCTTTCATGGTGCATGCCGAAATCAACGCGCTGCACTATGCCCGCGGCAAGGTGCCTCCCGGCTCCAAGCTTTACGTGATCGGCTTCCCGTGCGAACGCTGCGCGCTTGACGTTAGTCTTTCCGGCGTGTCCGAAGTGTTCGTCACCAAGGACGATTACGACCCGAAGTCGACGCTCAACAATAGCCGCGATACCGCCTACTACATGTTCGCGCAGGCCCATATCGTGGTGACCCTCTGCGGCAAGCGCATCCGCCCCGTGGTTTCCAAGCCCGCAGCGAAGTAGTTGAATAAGGTTTTCGAGGGGAGTGACCGCTATTGAAAAAGCGAATTAAAGGAGGACGAATGCGTATTCTAAAAGTTTTGTTTGTGCTGTTTTTGCCAGTGATACTTGCCGCCTGCAGCGACGACGACAGCGGGTTTGTCTCGCGCCCGGACGAGAAGGAATCGTCTTCCAGCGTCACACCGCAGTCGAACGAGAAAAAATCCAGTAGTTCAGCGAAATCGTCGAGTTCCTCTAGCATTCGGTCTTCGTCTTCAAACAAATCCTCGTCGAGTGAGGAAAAATCTAGTAGCTCTACAAAATCATCAAGCTCTATTGAATCGTCGAGTTCTGAATTTGAAAGGGTGCCGTGCAACGTGGAGTCTGACACGAATTGTTTTGTAGATCTGCGTGATGGTCAAACCTATAGAATGGTGAAAATTGGTGACCAGACCTGGATGGCGGAGAATTTGAATTACGAAACGAATTTTAGTTCTTGTTATGGTAAAAATGATAGTGACTGCACTAAATATGGACGCCTTTACCAATGGTCTGCGGCGATGGATAGTGCGGCAATATTTACGAATAACAGTGAGGGATGTGGTAATAACGCAATCTGTATACCGATTTATCCTGTCCGTGGAGTATGCCCTGAAGGCTGGCATTTGCCAACAAGAGCTGAGTGGCGTACCCTATTTATGGAGACGGGCGATACTTTGACATCTTCAAAGAAACTCAAGTCAACTTTTGGGTGGGAAGATTATCAAGGGAAAGATGGCAATGGATCTGATTCCGTAGGCTTTATGGCTTTGCCTGTTGGTTACATGCGGTATGGAGATTCCTATTATAGGGGAATTCAGGCTTACTTTTGGACGTCGGAGACGGGTGGAGGAGAAATAGGTGCTGAAGGCGCTTACGTTATCTTTTTGAATAATGAGTATGAGAATGCGCGTGTGTTTCATTATGCTAATTATTTGAGGTGCTCTGTCCGTTGTCTTAAAGATGATGAAAATTTGGATACTGTTAAATGCGATGAGAAAGTGGATAAAAATTGTTTGTTAGATGAACGTGATGGACAAAGATATAAGACTGTAGAAATTGGTAATCAGGTGTGGATGGCGGAAAACTTGAATTATGTTACAGATAGCAGCACCTGCTATCGGAAAATGAATCGTTTCTGTCGCAAATATGGACGGCTATATATATGGGCTGATGCTGTTGGCAAATCAGAAAGCGAATGTGGTGAAGGGGAAGAGTGTTCCTTGCCGTCGGGTAATATTCAAGGTGTTTGCCCTAATGGATGGCACCTGCCGAGTCTGGCTGAGTGGAATGAATTATTCGAAGTTGTAAAATACAGTGATTATATCAAGTCTGATTCTATCTGGACGAGAGGTTATGGCAATTCAGATAGATTTGGTTTTAATGCACTTCCTGCTGGCTATTTGATAGGTCGTGGTGGTTATGACTATTTCCACAGCGGGACTGGTTTTTGGAGTTCCACGGAGAGTCGTCAAGGACTCGCTTATGGTCTTAAACTGGTTTATAATGGTACAACTAACAAATTGCAAGAATGGACCGAAGATTTTGGTCTCTCCGTCCGTTGTGTTAAGGACTGACTAAAGCCTTTTTTGTAAAATTTACTGCTTTTTTGTGCATTATTTATGCGAATGACACTTTTTGTCGTTCGCATTTATTATATTAGTGCACATGGTAGCACTGAACAAATCGAAGAAAGAAATTGAATACCTCTGCACGGAATGCGGTAACACGACGCCCAAGTGGGTCGGGAAGTGCCCGTTCTGCGGGGCGTGGAATACCCTCAAGGAACATGCGGTAGAGCCTGTCGTGGCATCTGCTGCGCGTGGCGGGCGCGGGCTTGGAGGTCCGGTCCATCAGGTCGTGGCACTCAAGGATGTGGCTACGGAAGACACGCGGCGGCTGAGCACCGCCAATACGGAATTCGACCGCGTGCTCGGTGGCGGGCTTGCGCCAGGTTCCCTGGTGCTCATCGGTGGCGACCCGGGTATCGGCAAGTCCACCCTGGTGCTCACGACACTCGCCACGATGACAGCCGCCGGCGTCAAGTGCCTGTACGTGTCGGGGGAGGAGAGCGCCTGCCAGGTGAAGCTTCGGAGCGAGCGCCTGAACGTTTCTGGTTCCGACATGCTCCTCCTGTGCGAGACGAGCCTCGAGAAGATTGTGGAACACGCGAAAGAGGTCAAGCCGCAGGTCATGGTCATCGATTCCATACAGACGGTCTACAAGGGCGACCTCTCGGGAACTCCGGGCTGCGCGACTCAGCTTCGCGAATGCACGCTCGACCTGATGGTGTTCGCGAAGAATACGGGCTGCATCACCATCCTCATCGGGCACGTGACGAAGGACGGGCAAATAGCTGGCCCGCGAATCCTCGAGCACATGGTCGATACGGTCGTCTACTTCGAGGGCGACCGCAATCACCAGTACCGCCTGCTGCGGACCATCAAGAACCGCTTCGGTGCTACCGACGAGGTGGGCGTTTTCGAGATGACGAGCCACGGGCTGGAATCTGTCGCTAACCCGAGCAAGGTCTTTTTGCAGGAGAATATCCCGCCTACGCCGGGAAGCGTCGTCTGCTGCACGATGGAGGGGACGCGCGCGCTCCTGTTCGAGACACAGGCGCTCGTGAACCAGACGGGGTTTGCCGTGCCGCAGCGCGTGGCTGCAGGTATCGACCCGAAGCGCCTCACGATTATCCTCGCCCTGCTCGAGAAGTTCGGCGGGGTGTCGATAGGCGCGTCCGATGTCTTCGCGACGATTGCGGGCGGCATGAAGGTGACGGATGCCTCGTCCGACCTCGCGCTCGCTCTTGCCATCGCGAGCAACCACCTGGGTATCCCGCTCGGTCGCCAGACCATCGCGGTCGGCGAGCTCGGACTTTCGGGCGAGGTCCGCAGCGTTAGCCTTCTGGACCAGCGGATCAAGGAGGCCATCCGGTTGGGGATGGTGGAGGCTGTTGTCCCTGCCAATGGCCGCCTGCCCGAGAATCTCGGCAATATGAAGGTGGTGCGCATCCGGAGCCTTTCCGAGGCGATATCCTGGCTCATGGACAAGAAGTAGTCTCCCTGGATCCAAAAAGGAAGCCCCGCATTGGTGCGGGGCTTCTTAAATCCGTTAGTGGTTTCGATTAGTCTTCGTCATCGTCGTAGGACTTTTTCTTCTTTTTCTTTTTCTTCTTCGGCATGGCGTCGTCAGCTACGGACGACTTCTTGCCGGAACCCTGCACGAC
>JAEEGG010001266.1_pt1 | contig 69104 bp, 45 predicted proteins | sample 9134161 | NCBI WGS metagenome assembly JAEEGG01 (sample SAMN16246543, study PRJNA631951) | gut metagenome | biome: gut microbiome; feature: rumen; material: CR-attached | host: Bos | place: Iran: Karaj | collected 2018-10
AGCAACAGGGCGGTTACCAGCCTCGCCAGGGCTATCAGCCCCGCCAGGGTGGCTATCAGCCCCGTCAAGGCGGTTATCAGCCCCGTCAGGGCGGATACCAGCAGCGTCAGGGTGGTTACCAGCAGCGCCAGGGTGGCTATCAGCAGCGCCAGGGCGGATACCAGCAACGCCAGCAGGGTGGTTACCAGCAGCGCCAACAGGGTGGTTATCAGCAGCGCCAGCAAGGTGGTTACCAGCAGCCTCAAGGCGGATACCAGCAGTGCCCCGGTGGATTCCAGCAGCGCCCCAAGCGCCAGCAGGGTCCCAAGCCCCAAATGCGCTTTACTCCCAAGCCCCAGCGTGTCATCTATGAAGAGCCCGCTATCGATCCCAACATGGAGGTTCGCTTGAACAAGTTCATGGCCAATGCCGGCATCTGCTCACGCCGCGTAGCCGATGAATATATCCAGAAGGGTCTCGTGACGGTCAACGATGTAGTCGTTACCGAACTCGGCATGAAGATTACCCCCAAGGACATTGTGAAATATAACGGCGAGATCGTAACTACCGAGAAGAAGTGCTACATCTTGCTCAATAAGCCCAAGGACTGTGTCACCACCAGCGACGATCCCAATGGCCGCAAGACCGTCATGGATCTCGTGAAGGGTGCCTGCGAGGAGCGCATCTACCCCGTTGGCCGTCTTGACCGCAACACCACTGGTGTGCTCTTGCTCACCAACGATGGCGACCTGGCTGCCAAACTTGCCCACCCGCAGTATGTGAAGAAGAAAATCTACCAGGTTTGGACCGACAAGCCCATCAGCGAGGAGGACATGCAGCATATCGCCGACGGCGTTGAGCTCGACGATGGTCCCATCCATGCCGACGCTGTGAGCTACGTCTCCCCCACCGACCGCAAGCAGGCCGGTATCGAGATCCACTCGGGACGCAACCGCGTCGTGCGCCGCATCTTTGAATCGCTGGGCTATCACGTGGTGAAGCTCGACCGCGTCTATTTCGCCGGTCTCACCAAGAAGAACCTGCCCCGCGGTCGTTGGCGCTACCTCACCCAGGAAGAGGTCAACTTCTTGAAACAGAACTCGTTTGAATAAACAACATATCCTTAAGAAGAGATACTAGAGACAATAATGGAATTGAAACGCACAAAAATCGTTGATATCTTTGATCCCGCACTGGTGGGACAGCAGGTGTGCGTCAAAGGCTGGGTACGCAGCCGACGCGGTAACAAATTCGTCCAGTTCGTCGCCCTGAACGACGGCTCGACCATCAACAACCTGCAGATTGTCGTTGACCTCGAGAAGTTCAGCGAAGAGGAACTGCGTCCCATCACCACAGGCGCCAGCCTGCACGTAGAGGGACTGCTCGTCCAGTCGCAGGGCAAGGGCCAGACCGTTGAGGTGCAGGCCCAGACCATCGAGATCTACGGCACCTGTGCCGACGATTATCCCATGCAGAAGAAAGGCCACACGCTGGAGTTCCTGCGCACCAAAGCGCACCTGCGCATGCGCACCAACACCTTCGGTGCCGTCTTCCGCATCCGTCACCACCTGGCATTTGCCATCCACAAGTTCTTCAACGACAAGGGCTTCTTCTACCTGCACACCCCGTTGATCACCGCCAGTGACTGCGAGGGTGCCGGCGACATGTTCCAGGTGACTACTCTCGACCTGGGTGACCTGCCCAAGACCGAGGACGGCAAGACCGACTACACGAAGGACTTCTTCGGCAAATCCACCAGCCTGACCGTGTCAGGTCAGCTCGAGGGCGAGCTGGGCGCAACGGCTCTGGGTGCCATCTACACCTTTGGCCCCACCTTCCGTGCCGAGAATAGCAACACCCCGCGCCACCTGGCCGAGTTCTGGATGATTGAGCCCGAGATGGCCTTCTATGACATCACCGACAATATGGATCTGGCCGAGGAGTTCATCAAGTTCTGCGTCAACTATGCGCTGGAGCACTGCCAGGACGACCTGGAGTTCCTCAACAAGATGTACGACAATACCCTCATCGAGCGCCTGCACAGCGTCCTCAAGGAGCCGTTCGTGCGCCTGACCTACACCGAGGGCATCGAGATCCTGAAGGCTGCCAAGAAGAAGTTTGAATTCCCCGTGGAGTGGGGCGTGGACCTGCAGAGCGAGCATGAGCGCTACCTCGTCGAGGAGCACTTCAAGCGCCCTGTTATCCTCACCGACTATCCGCGTGAGATCAAGGCCTTCTACATGAAGCAGAACGAGGACGGCAAGACCGTTCGCGCCATGGACGTCCTGTTCCCCATGATCGGCGAGATCATCGGCGGCAGCGAGCGTGAGGCCGACTACGACAAGCTCATGAGCGAGATCGAGCGCCGCGGTATCCCCATGAAGGACATGTGGTGGTACCTCGACACCCGCCGTTTCGGCACCGTGCCTCACAGCGGCTTCGGTCTTGGCTTCGAGCGCCTCATCCTGTTCGTGACCGGTATGGCCAACATCCGTGATGTCATCCCGTTCCCGCGCACTCCCAACAACGCCGAATTCTGATTAAGCTCGCTGCGCGAGAGTCTAGAGTTAAGAGATGGCATCTGCATTCGTGTCAAAGCGAACGTGGATGCCATCTCTTGACTTCTGACTCCCGCCGTGCGTCGTGCAATCTGTTCGCAAAATGTTGAAGTAAACGATTGCATTTACTGTTATCTCGCTGTGTATCAATCGATAAATGGCGAGAATGTGCGTGTGTGGAATTTGGGATAACCTGTTGATTATCTGTCATTTATCAAGGTATGTAGATGCCTTGTGCAGGATAGTTGGCTGGTTTTTGGTGAAATTTGAGGATTTTTTTGTACCTTTGTGCCCAAATTTTCAATGTTTAACTGCTGAATAATGTTGGACTTATTGTTTGAAACCAGTTGGGAGGTCTGTAACAAGGTCGGTGGCATTTATGCTGTCCTTTCGACGAAGGCCAAGACCCTCCAGAAACGATATAAAGACAATCTGATATTCATCGGTCCCGACATCTGGTCGGCCGATAACCCCTCGCCCACGTTTGTCGAGGGCAAGACGCCTCTTGCCGCATGGCAGCGCCAGACGGGCCTGCCCAGTGGCGTGAAGGTGAGGGTAGGGCACTGGGACGTCCCCGGCAAGCCCGTTGCGGTGCTGGTGACCTATGATGCCCTGTATCCTTACAAGAATGAGCTCTATGCCGAGATGTGGAACCGCTATGGTGTGGACTCGCTTCATGCCTACGGTGATTATGACGAGTCGTGCATGTTCGCCTATGCGGCAGCCCTCGTCATCGAGAGCATCGTCAAGTGGAAGAATGACCCCGAATTGAAGGTGGTTGCCCACTTTGACGAGTGGACCACGGGCATGGGACTGCTGCATGTCAAGGCCTATCTGCCCCAGGTGGCTACGGTATTCACCACCCATGCCACGAGCATCGGGCGCAGCATCTGCGGCAACGGCAAGCCGCTGTATGACTATATGCCGGGCTACTTTGGCGACCAGATGGCTGGCGAGCTCAACATGCAGTCCAAGCACTCGCTCGAGAAGGCCGCGGCCCATGCTGCCGATGCCTTCACCACCGTGAGCGAGGTGACGGCCCGCGAGTGTGAGCAGTTGCTGGAGCGTCGTCCGCTGGTGACGCCCAATGCCTTTGAGCAGCATTATGTGCCCAAGGGTGCAAAGTTCACGAGCACGCGCGCTGCAGCCCGCCGCCGCATGCTGCAAGTGGCTGGCGCTCTCACCGGACAGCGCTTCCCCGAGGACACCATGATCATTGCCACATCAGGCCGCTTGGAGATGCGCAACAAGGGCATCGATGTCTATCTCGATGCGCTGTCGTCGTTGCGCGACGCCTTGGAACGTGTGACCAGCCTCCAGCGCAAGGTGGTGGCCTTTGTCCTCGTGCCTGCATGGATGAAATCGCCGCGCACCGACCTTGCCGAGAACATGGCATCGCTCAAGCCGCACCGCCTGTTTGACCCGGTGATCACCCACAACCTGTATAACCCCGACAGTGACGCAGTTTATACCCGCATCAATGCCCTGGGCATCCACAACGAGCCTCAAGACATGGTCACCGTCATCGATGTGCCCTCTTACCTCAATGGCGACGACGGCATCTTCAATATGGCTTATTATGACCTGCTCGCAGGCATCGATGCTGCAGTGTTCCCGTCATACTATGAGCCGTGGGGCTACACGCCGCTGGAGAGTGCCGCCTTTGGCGCTCCCACCATCACCACCGACCTGGCCGGCTTTGGCCAGTGGGTGCTGGACAACTTTGGTGACGACAGCGATGCGAGCGGCATCAAGGTGGTCCATCGCGACGACAGCAACTATGGCGATGCCGTCCAGACCGTCGTTTCGGGCCTTATCAACCTGTACATGATGGAGCCCAAGATGATGCAGACCGTCAGAAAGGGCGCCCGCATGACCAGCAAGGCCGCCTCGTGGGAAAACTTCATCAAGTATTATGATGAAGCCTACCAGCTGGCCCTTGAAAATGTCAAAGCCTGTCAGGCAGAGGCGCAAAATCTTGCGTCTCCACCACAATAAGAAAACAAATTCAAAAATCATAGATAATCAAGAATTATGAAATTTCAAGCAAGCAACAGCAATGAGCCTCAGTGGAGGAGCATCACTGTGAAATCGGAGCTTCCCGGCAAGCTCAACAAACTCAACGAACTGTCCCGCAACCTGTGGTGGGCTTGGAACACCGAGGGCAAGACCCTGTTCCATGACCTGGACCGTGACACGTGGCGTGCCACCAGCGAGAACCCCGTGAAGACGCTTCAGCGCCTCTCCAACGAGAAAATCGCCGCTATCCAGGCCGATTCGGCTATGATGGCCCGCATCGACAGCACCTATGAGCTTTATAAAGAATACATGAAGAAGCCCTTGCGCAAGGACATCCCGTCGATTGCCTACTTCAGCATGGAATACGGCCTGTGCAACGCCATCAAGATTTATTCGGGTGGCTTGGGAATCCTGGCCGGTGACTATGTCAAGGAGGCTAGCGACCGCTGCGTGAACATGACTGCTGTGGGTTTCCTTTACCGCTATGGCTACTTCACCCAGACCCTCTCGATGGATGGTCAGCAGATTGCCAACTACGAGGCACAGAACTTCAACCAGCTTCCCATCGAGCCCGTTCTGGACAAGAATGGCCAGCAGCTGGTCCATGAGGTTCCTTATCCCGGCCGCACCATCTATGCCAACGTATGGCAGGCCAACGTGGGCCGTGTCAAGCTCTATCTGCTCGACACCGACATCGACCTCAATAGCGAGTATGACCGCGAAATCACCCACAAGCTCTATGGTGGCGACTGGGAGAACCGCATCAAGCAGGAGTACCTGCTGGGCATCGGCGGCGTGCTGCTGCTCAAGCGTCTGGGCATCAAGGCCGATATCTATCACTGCAACGAGGGTCATGCCGCACTGCTGAACCTGCAGCGCTTGGTGGACTATGTACAGGAGGACGGTCTGAACTTCAACGAGGCCCTCGAGGTGGTTCGCGCCACATCGCTGTACACAGTTCACACTCCCGTGCCTGCAGGACATGACTACTTTGACGAGGAACTCTTCGGCAAGTACATGGGCGGTTATCCCGAGCGCCTGGGCATCTCGTGGCAGGAACTTATGGACATGGGCCGTGAGAATCCCGGCAGCAACGAGCGCTTCTGCATGAGTACCTTCGCCCTGAACACCACTCAGGAGAGCAACGGCGTGAGCTGGCTCCACGGTGAGGTGTCCAAGAAGATGTTTGCTCCCCTGTGGAAGGGCTATGCCCCCGAGGAATCCCACGTGGGTTACGTTACCAATGGCGTGCACATGCCCACTTGGGCCGCCAGCGAGTGGAAGGTATTCTACAAGCAGGTGCTGGGTGACGACTTCCTGGAGCATCAGGAGCTTGAGTCGTCATGGGCTCCCCTGATGAATGTTCCTGACGAGGAAATCTGGAAGATGCGCATGACCTTGAAGCAGAAGTTCATCCGCTTCGTCAAGCGCGACTTCAAGGAGAGCTGGCTCAAGAACCAGGGTGATCCCACGCGCATCGCCAACATCGTTGACAAGATCAATCCCGATGCATTGCTCATCGGTTTTGCCCGCCGCTTTGCCACTTACAAGCGTGCTCACCTCATTTTCAATGACTTGGATCGTCTGAAGAAGATTGTCAACGACGAGCGCTATCCCGTGCAGTTCATCTTCGCAGGTAAGGCTCACCCCGCCGACGGTGCCGGCCAGGGCCTGATCAAGCGCATCATCGAGATCAGCAAGATGCCCGAGTTCCTGGGTAAGATCATCTTCCTCGAGAACTACGACATGACGCTCTCCAAGCGACTCATCACCGGTGTTGACGTGTGGTTGAATACCCCGACCCGTCCCCTGGAGGCTTCGGGTACCTCGGGTGAGAAGGCCGAGATGAACGGTCTGCTCAACTTCTCGGTGCTCGACGGCTGGTGGTATGAGGGTTATCGCGAGGGTGCCGGCTGGGCATTGACCAGCAAGCGCACCTACACCGATCAGTCCCAGCAGGACAAGCTCGACTCGGCTACCATCTACTCGATGCTCGAGAACGAGATTATTCCCCTGTACTTCGCCAAGAACAGCAAGGGCTATTCCCCCGAGTGGGTTCAGTACATCAAGAACTCGATGGTGCACATTGCCCCCAACTACACCATGTCCCGCATGATGCGTGACTACTTCGACAAGTTCTACAAACCCCAGGCCGCACGTGCCAGCAAGCTCATGGCAAACGGTTACGCCATGGCCCGTGAGATTGTGAAGTGGAAAGAGCATATCGACTCACGTTGGGACGATGTGGCACTCGTGGGCGACATCATGGGTAACCGAGAGGCTATCGCCAGCGGTACCGCCGACATCGATATCACCATGCGCCTCGATACCGCAGGCTTGGGCGACGACGTCAAGCTCGAACTCGTCGTTTACAAGGAGGAAGATGGCCAGACCACGTTCTACCGCAAGGCTTCGTTCGATGTTGTGGCTCGTGATGGAGATATCCTCACCTACAACTGCAAGGTTCCCTTCCGCGAGAACGGCATCTTCCGCTATGCTTACCGTGCATATCCCTGGAACGACCTGCTCCCGCATCGTCAGGACTTCGCTTACCTCAAGTGGTTCTAACTTGAATTAGCTCCGAAAACCATAATCGGCTCAAATTCTCACGGATTTGGGCCGGTTTTGTTTTTGTATGGCTGTTTTCCCTAGAAAAACGGGGAAATTTTCTTGTGGTTTCCGATAATTTACTAATTTTGCCAGTTAAGATGGTTAATTAGGCTTTGGCCGGTAAGTGAACGATTAACGCATGTTTGGCAAAAAGGGAAATATGTTTTCCAAGTTCGCTGCCTGGGTGGGCGGCGGCATCTTGGGCATGGTGGCGGCATTGCCGTTTGCCGCATATATCCCTTGGGTACAGAACAAAGCCGCCGACCTGGCTGCCGAGTATGCCAGCGAAAAGACCGGCATGGACATCAGCGTGGGTGACGTGAGGGTGAAGTTCCCACTCGACGTCAGCGCTACCGATATCCAGGTCATCGACCAGAACGGGGACACGCTGTTCAAGGCCGATGAGGTAAAAGGCAATGTGAAGCCCAAACCACTGCTGGACAAGAAAGTAGAGGTGGAAAACGCATCGCTCAAGGGTGCCAAGAGCCAGATCAAGACCGACGATGGCTCGATGGATCTAGATGTGGACGTGAAAGACGCCAATATCGACAGGGCCAAGGTTGACCTGAACAAGAACAAGGTGGATGTGGGCAATGCTGCCCTCAAGGGCGGTAAGGCCAAAATGAGCTATAAGCCCGAGAAGAAGAAACCTGACCCCGACAAGGAGCCGAGCAAGCCCTGGAAGGTCAATGCCGACAAAGTCACCGCCGACGATGTGGACTTCAAGATGGATATGAAGCCCACTGTGGATAATCTTGATGCCAAGGTGGGTCATGCCGAAGCCAAAAACGTGAAGGTCGACACGGGAGAACAGACGGTTGATGTGGGTGAGCTGGATGTCGAAAAGGCTGATGTGAAATATGAGCATCCCAGCGAAAAGGATGCTAAGAAATATGCCAAGGACCATCCCATGCCCAAGGATACGGGTAAAGACAAGGGCGATGACAAGCCATGGAAAGTCAAGGCCGGCAAGGTGAAGGTAAAAGACAGCAAGGGAAAGTATTCCCAGACGGGCAAGAAGCCCAACAAGCCTGGAACCACGCTTGATCCTGATAACATCGAGGTCGAGGATGTGAATGCCGAGGTCGAGGACTTTGAGTATGATGGCGAGAACATGAAGGTGCCCGTCAAGCACCTCTCGGGCAAGGAACGCAGCGGTTTACAGGTCAAGGACGCCAGCGGTACTGTCAACAAGAATAAGAACGGTCTGGACCTCAACAACATGAAGTTGAAGACTAAGGGCAGCGACATCAAGCTTGATGCCCATGTGGACCAGGATATGCTTGACGGCAAGCCCAACGGCAAAGCCACCATCGACACCGACAGCAAAATCGACCTGAACGAGGTCGAGAAACTCGTGCCCGAGGCCCGTAAGGCTCTCAAGGATATCCCTCACAATAAGCCTGTGAAAATCAAGGCCAAGGCCCGCGGCAACGAAAAGCGCCTCGACATCCATTCGCTGGATGCCGACGTGCCGGGAGTGGGCCGCATCAAGGGCAAAGGCACCATCTACAATCCCACCGACATGGACCGCATGAAGGCCGACCTCGATACCGAGGTGGACCTGCGTGACCCCAGCGTGCTCAACAAGATGCTGGGTCTGAAAGACGTCAAGCTCCCGCCCATGAAGATGAGCGGCAAGATCAATAAGGAAGGTTGCCGTTGGGTAGCCCGCAACCTGCGTGTTTCGACAGGAGGCGGCTCGATGCGTGGCGACGGTTACTATGACATCTGTAACGAGAACTATGACGTTGATGCCAGTTTCAACAACTTCCCCGTCAATTCGTTCCTGCCTGACTATGACGTGCGCAACCTCACCGGTAGCGTCAATGCCCGCGGTCATGGCTTCGACTTTACCGATTGCGGCTCCACATGGACCGATGCAACCGTCAATCTGGCCAGCGTGCGATATAATGGCAACCATTACGGCAACATCAAGGCGCGCGGTAAGCTGCGTGGCGGCTATGCCGACGTGTATGCCTCCAGTGCCAACAAGGGCTGCGACTTTGACGCCAATGCCCACGGCACGATCTGCAACGACCACTATGTCTTCACTGCCGACGGCAATGTGCGTGACTTGGACCTGAACCGTCTGGGTATGTACGACGGCGTGTGCAACGGCAAGACGCGCCTGCATGCCGAGGGTGACATCAATCTGCGCACCCAGGAGTGGGATGCCGACCTCACGCTGCGGGATATCGACTGGCAGCTCGACAGCAGCATGCTCATTACCGATGAGGCCCGTGGCACGTTGCACAGCACACCATGGATCACCTGCATCACCGTCGAGAACGAGGACAACTACGCCCACCTGAACGCTCCCAGCGCCATGATGCCCCTGGTCGAGGATTTCCAGCGCGCTGCCACCGAGGTCAAGCGCCAGCTGGACGAGCGCTCGCTGGATGTGGAGCGCCTCAAGGACTCGATGCCGCGTTTTGATCTGGATATGCACATGGGAACCGATGGTTTGGTTCAACGCTATCTGCAACAGCGCGAGATTGACTTCCGTGACATAAGCTGCGAGGTGAGCCGCGACACGAGCATCTATATCGATGGCCGTGCCCACGGTATCAGCTATGGCGAGACCAATATCGACACCATCACCATCCATGCCAATGAGTTGAACAACAAATATCTGGCCTTCAATGCGCACATGGGTAACCGTCCCGGCACGTGGGATGAGTTTGCCCAGGTGGATATCGAGGGCGGCCTTAAAGGACCTGCGATAGACTTCATGCTCCACCAGCAGAATATCAAGCGTGAAACGGGTTACCGCTTGGGCTGCAACGCCCGTCTGACCGATGACGAGGTGCGGATGCGCCTCTTCGGCAAGGATCCGGTCATCGGCTACCGCCATTGGACCTTTAACGAGGACAACTATGTGAATGTGGATTACCGCACGCGCATGCTTGATGCCAACCTGATGTTGCAGAGCGACAGCAGCAGTATCAAATTGCTGACAACGCGTCTGCCCAATGACAGCACCGAGAACATTCAGCTCAATATCGACAATCTGCGCCTGGAGGAATGGACGCGCATCGTGCCCATGCTGGACAAGACCAGCGGCACGCTCAACGCCAACGTGGACATCAACTGGGATGGCGCCAATGCCGATGGTGAAGGCACCATCGACATCAAGGACTTTGTCTATAACGGCAAACCTGAAGGCGACGTGACGCTGGATGCCGACTTCGACTTCGACCCGGCCAGTGCAACCACGCGTTTGACCGCCGATCTGATCCTTGACGGTAAAGAGGCTATTGTACTTCAGGGTTCGCTCAATGACGCCGCTGCTGCCTCGCCGTTCAACATGGAGGCACGGTTTAACCGCTTCCCGCTGGAGCGTGCCAACGCTTTCATCCCGGGCAATTACATCTGGCTTGACGGGTATGCCGTGGGCAACATGGTGGTCACGGGCTCGATGGACAATCCTGTGGTGAATGGCTATCTCACGGCCGACTCGGCAAGGGTGAATCTGCCGCGGTATGGCAGCTCGTTGCAACTGTCAACTAGCCGTATTCCTATCGAGAATAATGTCATCACCTTCAATAACTACCGATTGACGGGTGCTAACCGCAGTCCTGTCATCGTTAACGGGCAGGTGGACCTGCGAGATCTGGACAACATGGTCATTGACCTCACGGCAACGGGTCGCGAGGTGCAGTTCATGGACAGTAAGCAGGACGACCTGACGCAGCTCTTCGGTAAAGGTCTTGCCGATATCAATGCCTCGGTCAAGAGTCGCGGCGGCATCATGACTGTGCGTGCCGACGCCACACTGCTGTCGGGCTCCAACATCACCTATGTGATGAAAAACGATATTACCCAGCTATCTACTACCGTTGACGAGAATATGGTGACGTTCACCGATTTCAACCATACGGGAGAGAGCGGGCACACGATTCTCGTAACAGGACGTGGCAGCAGCGCCAATAGCATTCTAGTCAACCTCGAGGTGCAGAAGGGCGCAAAAATCAACGCCTATCTGTCGGAAGACGGACAGAACCGCGCTACGGTTGACGGTAGCGGCCGCTTGCAGTATTCGCTGGATTTCGCCGGTCGTGACAATCTCACCGGTTCCTATATCATCCAAGAAGGTAACCTGCGTTACACCCCGCCTCTCATCTCACAAAAGAACTTCAATATCACTAACGGCAGCTCCATCACTTGGACCGGTGATATGCTCAATCCGCAGCTCAACCTCAAGGGAACGGAGCGTCTCAAGACCAGTGTGAAGACCGATGACAAGGGACCGCACCTGGTTGAGTTTGTGATCGATGCCAATGTGGGTGGTACTCTCAACAGTATTGATCTGGACTTTGACTTGAGTTGCGAGAGCGATATGACGGTCCAGAACGAGTTGCAGTCCATGACCGATAACCAGCGTTCACAGGCGGCCATCAACCTCTTGTTGTACAACACCTATTCGGGCACCAATAGCGCCGGCAACATCAACAACCTGACGGCTTCGTCGGCATTGTTCTCGTTCCTGCAGTCCCAGCTCAACGCCTGGGCCGCCCAGACGTTGCCGGGCATTGATCTCTCGTTTGGCATCAATCAGTATCAGGGCCAGCGCAACGGCACCGAGACCAGCTACAGCTATCGCCTGGCCAAATCGCTGTTCAACGACCGCTTCAAGATTGTCGTGGGTGGTGAATACAGCACCGAGGCAACGGCCGAGGAGGATATTGCCAGCAACCTGTTCAACGACATCTCGCTGGAATACTACCTCAATGACGTGGGCAGCAGGTATCTGAAACTCTTCCGCCATGCCAGCTACGAGAATGTGGTCGAGGGACAGGTGACCGAGACGGGTGTGGCCTATGTGCTCAAGCGCAAACTCACCAACCTCAAGAATCTGTTCAAGTTCAAGCACTCGCGTGAATTCCTGCTGAAGGATTCGCTGGAGAAGGCGCGCAAAGCCGAACTCGAGTTGCAGGAAAATGCCATTGATGCCATGGGTGAGAATGTGAACGACACCTTTGTTGTGCCACTCGACGATGACGCCATCGACAAACCGACCGTAAACCGCAAAAAAGAAGATGAGAACGAGCCTTAAAACATATTTCGGCTGCTTGCTGCTAGTGATGACCTCACTGTTGCTGGCAACGTCTTGCTCAACGACCAAAAAGTTAGGCGAGAACGATGTGATATACACGGGAGTGAAGCGCCTCAAGTATCACGAGGACAGCGTTAAGGCCGATGCGGGCATGAAGGAAGACATCTTCACAGCCATCAATGTGCGTCCCAACAATCCACTTTATTCGCCTTATTACCGCACACCGTTCCCCATCGGGCTGATGATATACAACAATATTGACGAGGGCGCTACCGGATTCAAGGGGTGGCTGTTCAAGCATTTCGCGGCCAAGCCGGTTCTCATCAGGCGAGTCAATCCGCAGGCGCGTGTGGACATGATCAACACCATCCTGCGCAACAACGGCTATTTCACGTCATCGGCTAGTTATGAGCTTCATCCGTCCAGTAACCCCAAAAAGGCCAAAATCTCCTACGATGTCAACATCAATCCGCCTTATACTATTGGTAACGTGGAATACACGGGAGGTAAGGAGCCGTTGATGCAGCTGGTGGACTCGCTGGCAAGAGCAAACCGTTATTTTCAGACGGGGAGCCGCTATTGCCTGGATTCGCTGAGCGCCGTACGCATCGATATCACCAACCATGTGCGCAACCGCGGCTATTATTTCTTCAGGCCGGAGTATCTGCAGTACCTTGCTGACAGTGTGCAGGACAAGGGCGTGATTCACATGCGCATGATTCCGTCGGGCGACATTCCCAATAACGCCAAGATACGTTATCTCGTTCATGATATCACGGCTTCGGTCGTCAACGACGATGCCGTGGGCGAGGCCGATACGGTCGAGACAAGGAATTGCACGCTCATCCGCTATGAACCGGTCTATATCAAGGATCATGTCATCCCCTCGTGCATTCGTGCCCGCAAGGGAAGGCTTTTCCGTGTCAACAGCATCGACCGCACCCAGGCTGCTTTGTCTCGTTTGGGCATATTCAGCACGGTGGACATCCAGGTCAATCCGCTCGACAGCATCACTCCCGAGGGCGAGGGCTTGCTCGATCTTGCTATCTATTGCCAGCTCGACAAGCCATGGGAGGTGACCTTTGAAATGCATGGCGCGTCCAAGAGTAACAGCTTTATCGGTCCCGGTATCGAGGTGGGTGCAACCCATAAGAATGCCTTCGGGGCGGGGGAGAAGTTCTCGGTGGACATCTATGGCGATTACGAGTGGCAGACGAGTGGTGGTGAATACAATGGTTCGGATTTGGATTCCTACGAATTCGGTATCGAGGGCAAACTGGATTTTCCGCGCTTGATAGCGCCCAAATTCCTCTATCCCTCGCGGCGTTATACCAACTGGACACGTCTGTCGCTGAGCGCCGACCTGATGAACCGTCCCGGCTTCTTCAAGATGGCTCAGTTTGGAATTGCGGCCTCATGGGAATGGCATGGAAGCCGATACTCGAGCCATGAGCTCACGCCGTTTAAACTCACTTACAACAAGCTCATCAGCCGTTCTGACAAGTTTAAAGCAGATATGGCAGCCAATCCCGCGTTGGCTCAGAGCTTCATCGATGTGTTTGTCCCCAAGATTGAATATGTTTATACTTTTGACCGCGATATCACGCCCATTGACCACATCACGCTGACTGCAGGCATAGCCGAGGCGGGTAATGTCTTATCGGGCATCTGGTCGATATTCAAGGCTAAGGGAACTAAAGAACTTTTTGGCACGCCGTTCTCGCAGTTTGTCAAATCACAGGCCCAGGTAGTGTGGCTCCGTAAGTTGCCCATCGAGGGCGTTCTGGCCACCCGTGTGTTCATGGGTGTGGTTCATGCCTATGGCAATAGCAACAACACAGACTTGCCTTACAGGGAGCAGTTCTACGTGGGCGGTTCAAACTCCATCAGGGCCTTTGCGGTCCGTTCTATTGGCCCCGGTAGCTATCATCCCGTTAATCCTGACCGTTCAACCTACTATCAGCGCACAGGTACTTTCAGGTTCGAGGCTAATGCCGAATACCGTTTCCCTATCCTGGGTTACTTCAAGGGAGCCATCTTCCTGGATGCTGGCAACGTCTGGCTGTTGGAAAATGACAATTCGCGCCCTGGCGGCCAGTTGAAAATGAAGAACTTCTTCGACGAGCTGGCATTAGGTACAGGCCTTGGTCTGCGTTTCGACATGTCGATGCTCGTCGTGCGTGCCGACATGGGTATCGCCATTCATGCCCCCTATAAAACCACCAGGAGCGGCTATTACAACATTCCCAGGTTCTTCAAAGACGGCATAGCCTTCCACCTCGCCATCGGCTACCCCTTCTAAATCCCAATAAACTACGAATTACGCTAATTTCACGAAACCCAACTGGGCATTCATTCGTGAAATTAGCGTAATTCGTAGTTAAAATAGACGTCGAGTTTAGTTTGTGCTCGTAGTGTTACCTTTCTTGATGCTGGTGGTGATTTTGTCGTCCTTGGCGTCGATGACGATGGTGTCACCGGGCTTGGCTTCCTCGCGCAGTAGCATCTCGCTCAACTGGTCTTCGATTTCGCTCTGGATGGCGCGCTTCAAGGGGCGGGCGCCGTACTGGATGTCGAAACCGCGGTCAGCGACCAGATTCTTGGCAGCTGCAGTGATGTCCAGTTTCAGGCCGTTCTCCTCAACGCGCTTGTAGAATCCAGCGAGCTCGATATCCACAATTTGGAGGATATTGTCATGGTTGAGTGAGCCAAAGGTCACGATATCGTCCACGCGGTTGAGGAACTCGGGCGAGAATTGGCGGTTGAGCGCCTTGCGGATTACCGAGTCGCTGCGTTCCTTGGTCAATTCACCGGTATGGAAGCCCACGCCGGCGCCAAAGTCCTTCAACTCTCTTGTACCGATGTTGCTGGTCATGATAATGATGGTGTTTTTAAAGTCCACCTTGCGTCCCAGGCCATCGGTCAGGTTGCCCTCGTCAAGTACTTGCAGCAGCATGTTGAACACGTCGGGATGCGCTTTCTCGATTTCATCGAGCAGCACCACACTATAGGGGTGACGGCGCACCTTCTCGGTCAGCTGGCCGCCCTCTTCGTAGCCCACATAGCCCGGAGGCGCGCCCACGAGCCTGGAGACATTGAATTTCTCCATATATTCGCTCATATCGACGCGAATCAAGGCCTCGTCGCTGTTGAACAGGAACTGAGCCAGCTTTTTGGCCAGCAGCGTCTTGCCCACGCCCGTCGGCCCCAGGAACATAAACGAACCGATGGGACGCTTGGGGTCACGCAGGCCGGCGCGGTTGCGGCGGATGCTGCGGGCGATCTTGTCGATGGCCTCGTCCTGGCCGATGACCTGCTTTTTCAGCTCATCGGTCATGCCCAGCAGGCGAATGCCCTCGCTTTGGGCAATGCGTTGGGCAGGAACACCGGTCATCATGGCTACAACCTCGGCAATGTGGTTCTCGTCAACGGTCACGCGGCGGCTATCCAGTTCGGCCTCCCAGCGCTCTTTGGCCTCTTGAAGCTCGGCCTTGAGCTTCTCTTGCTGGTCGCGATAACCGGCAGCACTCTCGAAGTTCTGCTCCTGAACAGCCTTGAATTTATTCTCTTGAGCCTCGGCGATGCGTTGCTCCAGTTCTTCAATTTCCTTGGGGGTATCGACCTTGGTGATGTGTACACGCGAGCCGGCCTCGTCCATGGCGTCAATGGCTTTGTCGGGGAAGAAGCGGTCACTGATGTAACGGTCGGTCAAGTTGACACAGGCCCTCAGTGCCTCTTCGGTGTAGCTCACACCGTGGTGCTTCTCATACATCTCCTTGATGTTGTGCAGGATCTCCAGTGTCTGTTCGGGCGTGGTGGGCTCGACGAGGACTTTCTGGAAACGGCGTTCCAGGGCACCGTCTTTTTCGATGCTCTTGCGGTACTCGTCCAGCGTGGTAGCGCCGATGCACTGGAACTCGCCACGGGCCAACGCAGGTTTCAACAGGTTGGCAGCATCCATCGATCCGCTGGCATTGCCGGCACCCACGATGTTGTGGATCTCGTCGATGAACATGATGACGTTCTTGTTGGCGCTCACCTCGTCGATGACGGCCTTGAGGCGTTCCTCAAACTGGCCGCGGTACTTGGTGCCGGCGACGATGGCTGCCATGTCGAGCGAGACGATGCGCTTGTCGAGCAGGGTGCGTGCTACCTTGCGCTCCACGATGCGTTTGGCCAATCCCTCGATGATCGCGCTCTTGCCCACGCCGGGCTCGCCGATCATCACGGGATTGTTCTTCTTGCGGCGGCTCAGGATTTGGGCGAGACGTTCAATCTCCACTTCACGGCCCACAACCGGGTCCAGGCGGCCTTCGGCTGCCTCGCGAGTGATATCCTTGCCATATTTATCGATAACGGGAGTGGCAGAATTGTCACCCCGACTGACATTTCGTCGCTGTCGCGTCTCGCGGTAGGACGGATTCTCGCTCTCGCCCTCACCGCCATAGTTGCCGCTACCAGGCAGGTCGTCGTCTTCCTCATCCTCCTCGTCAGGGAAGTCGGCACCCGCTACAGGCAGCGTAATATCCTGTCTCCAGTAGTCTTCCTGGAGTTTGTGTTGGTTGTTTATCATGTGATATAATTGCTATTCTTGTTCTATTGCTGTTAAAACTCATTCCATAAACAGCAAACACCGTGCCACCTGTCACGAAAACAGACACGCCACCCGCAGTGATGCCTTGCAGGTGGCGTGTCATGATAAGTCGTATTATATTGACAGGAGCATGTCGATGATGGCCGTCACATCACCGATGTTGACCTCGCCGTCACGGTTTACGTCAGCAGCCTCGACGTTGAAGTTATCGCTAGCTGTGCCTAGCAGGTAGTCGATGATGGCAGTGACATCACTGATGTTGACCTCACCGTCGCCATTCACGTCACCGATGAGAGGCTCATTGCCGCCGCCAACCAGGGTAACTTGCTGGATGTTGGACCAGACGCTCTCGGTGCCGTCGGTATAGATGGCCTTGACAAGATACTCGTAAACGCCGCCAGCGAGCGCCTTGACCGTGTAGCAGGTGTCGGTAATGCCGCTCACCATGCGCCATGTGGAGTCACCATCCTCAACCACTTGTCGACGCGGTGCAGTCACGTCACCGTTATAGATGTCGACGCTGTAGATATAAGCGCGCTTCTTGTTGGCGTTCATGGCCAATTTGACATTTTGGGCTGTGCAGCCGTTGAGTACCACGGTATAGTCCTCGGGATTGTCGGTCAGGACCATCGTTTGGCTTACTTCACCGCAGGACACGATTATCGAGCTTTTGTCGCTTGTACCATTGGAAGCAATCCAGTTTTTGGCGTTGAATACCACAGTGACTGTGCTGCTGAGTTGCAGCTCGGGGCTGATGAGGTATCCGATGGCGCTTGATGTGCCCAACTTCAGTGATTGGCCGGCAGCAGGATATACTTTGAAGCCGGTCCAACCAGGGTTGTCGGTGTAGTCGTCAAGCGACTCGCCAACGTCATTGTAGCCGTCGGTATAGGCATTCACCTTAGAGAAATTCTCGCTCATCAACAGTGTAGCGCCCGACTCCGACTTACGGTTGACCTTGAGGGTGTAGCTTGATACGTCACCTCCGCTGGTCCAGTCTGCACGGAAGGCGTTTGATTCCACGGCCGTGGTGTCAACGCTGAGCATGACGGGCACCTCTTTGTCAATGGGTTGGGGGATATCACCTCCGTCGGTCCAAGTTGTGTTTTGCTTGGTACCCCAGATGTGTTCAGCCAGTTCAGGATGATCAACAAAGGGATTGCGGTTGCCCTGTTTTTCATAAACGCCCTCGTTGCGGATCAGCTCCTTTTGGCTAACGGGGTCGGCACGGTGCCATTCCATCAGCATTTGCATGGACCAGTCGGAGAACGCCTTGTATTGGTTGTCCTGATAGTCCAGTTGGTCGCAGCCAGGCCAATTCTGCACATCGCTCTTATAGCAGGTCACCATGTAGAAGTAGATGCGGGCAAAGTCACCCTTGTACTCGTCATCGGGCTCAAACACTTTGGCCGTATAGCCGTTGTAGGTGCTCTTGCCCAGCTTACCCAACATGCTCACGCCCAATTCCTCGTTGACGTAGGTGATGGCATCTGCTCCATTGCACACACCGTAGGGATTATTGCTGCGGCGCTGATTGACATAGCCGTCGGTGGGAATGATCATCATGAGGTCGGTGTACATGGGCATGATTTCTCCGCCAAACCAGCTTTTGGGGAAAGAGTGCTCGCGGTTGAGTCCCTGGCCCACATAGGAAGCGGTGCCTACATGATAGGAACTGTGGTTGTACTTGCAGGTGGAATACATGTCAATATAATAACCGTCACTGCCCATGTCGGTAGTTGGATAACAATCCCAAAGATCGTTATAACCCAGCTGGGTATGAGTGTAAATGATGCCCTCGAGGGCGGTCATCAACGCCTCGTCACTCTTGCCGACGGCATTGGTGTAATAGCCGTCAGGGATATCGGCCATTGCCGTCATGCCCACTAGCAAACTCAGTAATATTGAAGTAATCTGTTTCATTGGTATAATATTTTTAGGTGTGTAAACAATCGTATATGGTGTCAAACAGGCGGCGGAAGGCTACCTCGTTAGCGAGCGTCTGCCTGAATGCCTCAAGCTGCTTGGCATTGTCGCTTTCGGGAATCCACAACCGCAGATAGCCGCCGTAGTCATATTTCTCACGCATGTGTTCCATCAGGCGGCGGTATTGGCCCTCACGGTCCAGGCCGGGTTCATGTTTGAGCCCGTATTGAAGGGCGCGTCGCACGATGGTCTCGCCGTCGATGATGCGGTCGGCCTCGGCAACGATGCGGCCGTAGATGGTGCGTGGCTCGTGATCGCTCGAGGCGCGATGGTCCTCGGCAGCGTCGGCAATGGTGTTGATTTCATCCTCATTGAACCATTGCCGCAGCCGTTCATCTTCACGCACAATGCGGGCGCTGTGGATGTGATGTAGCTCACGTCCGAAGGCGAGTCCCAGGTCGTGATAGGCGGCCGCAACAAGCAGCATGCATCTGTCCACCTCGGGATAGTACTGGGCAAGGCTTAAAGCCTGGGAGATGACCGTTTGGACATGGTCACGGCCATGGCCGGCGTCAAACCCGTCGTAGCGTGGCACGATTTCACGCTCCACAAAGTCCCGTATTTCTTCAAAATCCCGCATCATCGTCTCTAAACCCTAAACTCTAAACTTTAAACTTTAAACTTTAAACTTTATGTAAGTCATGTCCCATGCGAGCCTTCTTGGTGTGCATGTAGAACTCGTTGTAACGGTTCGGCGCGACCTCGATGGGCACATTCTCGACCACTTCCAGTCCATAACTCTCCAGTCCCACGCGCTTGACGGGGTTGTTGCTCATCAACCGCATCTTGGTCACTCCCAGGATGCGCAGGATATTGGCCCCCACGCCATAGTCACGCTCATCGGGCTTGAAGCCCAAGTGGACATTGGCATCGACGGTGTCGTAACCGTTCTCTTGCAGCTTGTAGGCTTTGATTTTGTTCATCAGGCCTATGCCACGTCCCTCCTGATTCATGTAAACCAGAACGCCTTTTCCTTCTTTCTCAATCATTTGCATGGCCAGGTGCAGCTGTTCGCCGCACTCGCAACGCATCGACCCGAAGATGTCGCCCGTGGCACATGACGAATGCACACGCACCAGAATCGGCTCATCGGCACGCCATTCGCCCTTGATGAGGGCGATGTGTTCCAGGCCATTGTTGATCTGCCTGAAGGGAATGAGTTTGAAGTGGCCATACTGCGTTGGGAGGTCCACCTCGTCGCCCACCTCGACGACTTTCTCGGTGCGCAGGCGGTAGGCAATCAAGTCCTTGATGGTGATGATGGGCATATTGAATTTTTTGGCCACCTCCATCAGTTGTGGCAGACGGGCCATCGTGCCGTCAGGGTTAATGATCTCGATGAGTGCGGCGGCAGGGTAGAGGCCTGCGATGCGCATCAGGTCGATGGATGCCTCGGTGTGGCCCGCACGCTTGAGCACACCCTTATCGACGGCGCGCAGCGGGTTGATGTGTCCAGGGCGGCCAAAGTCTGACGGTTTGCTGTCAGGATTGGCCAGGGCGCGGATGGTCATGGCTCGGTCGTGCATCGACACGCCGGTTGTGCAACCCTCCAGCAGGTCAATGGTGACGGTGAACGGGGTGCCCAGCATCGACGTGTTGTCATCGACCTGCATGTTCAGGTCGAGCTCATGGCAACGCTCGGCAGTGATGGGAGCGCACAGCACACCGCGACCCTCGCGCAGCATGAAATTGACTTTCTCCTCAGTGATTTTCTCGGCCGCAATGATGAAGTCACCCTCATTCTCACGGTCCTCGTCATCGACCACGATGACAAACTCACCGCGTTTGAGCTGCTCCACAGCCTCGTCTATAGTATTCAGTTTGATTTCGTCCATTCTGTTCTATTGTGAGATGTTGGTGTTGTCGCTGTACTCCATCTCACGGCTGTATTCGCCGTTGAAGATGGCAACCATCTGGTCGCACGTCTTGATGGTGAGGCTGATGTCGCGTTTCAGGTTCTTCTGGTGCCTGAGACCGACAAGCCATGCGGGCAAACCCAGTGGGAACAAGGCGGCAAGCGCAGTTCCCAGCTTTTTGTTGTCGGTGGGCTGATAGGTGAGCAACTGGCGGATAACAGGATAGTCCATCGCCTTGTTGAGCACCATCTGGTCGCGGGAGTTGGAGAGGTAATCGACCACCTCGTCGACTTGCAACGACAGCAATTTGATGCTTTTTTTGTCATAACCCCGTTGCCAGTAGTCCATATAGCCCTGCCTGCCGGGGTAGGCATCGAGGAATTGCTGGCAGGCCTCTTTGAGCGCTTGAATCCGGTTGATGGCTTCAGATGGCTGGACCTCGTTGATGATGACTTCCTTGGCTTCCAGTTTGCGGGTCTGGTGCAGGCCAGTGAAGCGTCGCAGCAGGTTGAGCCACGCATCGGGGTTGAACACGGCCGAGTCGTTGACCGCTTTCTGGGTCAGGAAAATGCCTAAGGGCATCAGTACGGCTGAACTGAGCCACATGCCCTGCCACACTTCCCAACGGCCGTCACGGGCCAGTTTATAGCCCGTGTTGTCAATCACATAATAGAAGATAAAGAGAATAACCGACACGACGATGGGCATACCCAGGCCACCCTTGCGGATGATGGCTCCCAACGGCGCACCGATGAAAAAGAAGATGAGACACGCCAGCGAGAGGGTGAACTTCTTCATCATCTCGATCTGGTGGCGGCGTATGACGTAATTGTCGTCGTTGATGGTGTAGCCCTGGAATTGCAGGTCCTGCTGGGCGCTTGTCGTGCGCATCATCGCCTGGTTGAGGATCATCTCTTGCTCACCAGGCGGTAACTCCTTGACAATCTTGTTGATGTCAACCGACTTGTCCACTTTTACTTCGGGGACAGGCACCGTTGTCTTCTTGCCGTCTTTATATTCGGTACGTTGACTGGGAACGCCACACACCGGTTGGTTGCGCAGTTTGGCGACGACAAAGTTAGCGGCCGAGTCCACTTTGAGCCTTACCGAATCGATGGTCTGCCGCAGTCCTTCGATGTCCTTGCCCACATATTGGGATTTCATCGTCTCGTCGTCCATGCGGGTGAAATTGGCGTCATAAGGAATCAGCAGTTCCTTGTCGTGGAACGTCTCGCGGCGGTACAGGTCATTGCTCATTCCGCTCACGCCGCTGCCGGACCCCATTTGCTCATACCACGCTCCCTTGTAGAGTGTCAGCACCAGGTGACATTTGTCATCGGTCATGCTCAGCCGACCGGAATCGGCCACCACAATGCGTGGATACGTTGTGGTAGCCGACACGTCGTAGATGAGCAGGTTGTAAAGCATGTCATGCTCTTTGTCATTGCGCTTGACATAGATGTTGTAACCTGGTATCTGGCTATAGACTGCCCCTTCAGGAATGTCGAGGGTGGGCGACGTCTGGCGCATCGAGAACAACAGGGTCCACATCTTCACTTGGGACTTGGGCAGGACGTTGTTTTGGAAGAAAAAGGCTCCGACGGCCACAAGCGCCATCAAAATGGCGAGGGGCTTCATGATCGTCGTCAGCGATATGCCAGATGACTTGAGTGCTGTCAACTCGACGTGTTCACCCAGGTCACCAAAAGTCATCAGTGCTGCCAGCAGGATGCTCAACGGCAATGCCAGTGGCACCATCGACAGGGCGGCATAGAAAAACAGCTCTGCCACCACGTCAATGCTCAGACCCTTACCCACCAACTCGTCGATGTAACGCCAAAGGAATTGCATCATCACGATAAAGAGACAGATACAGAACGTCATCAGGAACCGGGGCAGGAACCTGGACAGCATAAATGTGTATAGTTTCTTTATCTTCACGACAGGGGATGTAAGGATCGTTTATAGTTATGGTTTAGTGGGTCAGGGGAGAGTAGTCCTGGCCGTAGCGCAGCATCTGGTCGATGTAACCCTCGGTGTAGGATACCCTCACGTCGATAAGCTTGCCGTTCTTGTCATACACCGGAGTGTAGATGGGGTTGACAAAGCCCTTGTAGGGAGCAATGTTCAGGCCCTCGTAGCGGGCGAGCACTTCCTTGTGGATTTCGGGGTCAACCTTCACGCCGTAGGTCTCAACCAACTGGCGTCCAGCCTCATAGTCACCTTCGCTCTTGATGCGCTGTACCTCGGCCAGCAACTGGGCGAACAGGCCACGCAGTTTCTGGTAGTCGTTGATGCGGATGTAGGTCTTGCCGTCACGCTTCACGTACTCGATGACGTTGTCCTTCTTGCCATGCTGGTAGCACCACTCGCTGATGAACTTGCGGTTGCGCATGTGGGCCTCCTCGATGTCCTTGCCCGGCACGATGCGGGTCAACTGGGTCATCAGACCGTTCATGATATACTTGTAATACTCGGCCTTGTAGGTGTCCATGTTGGGGAAAATGCCCAACTCGACGAGCTTGGGATCGGCCAGGTAATAGAGGGCGAACAGGTCGGCACGGCCTTCCTCCAGCGAGGAGCCGTAAGCCTTGAGGGCATCCTGGTCAACGCCGGGCAGCAGTTGGCCCGAGGCATGGCCCAGGCACTCGTGCAGGTCGGTGTGCAGAGCGTCGGCGATGTCGAGATACTTCTTCATCAGCTCAACTTCCTCGTTGCTGTAGGCAAACTCCTCGTTGAAGCCGGTACCGGCGGCCACCTTGTTGTAAGCGTCGGTGATGTTGTCGATAGAAACCGACTTTGAACCGTGAGCGGCACGGATCCAGTTGCTGTTGGGCAGGTTGATGCCGATGGGCGTTGAGGGATAGCTGTCACCAGCCAGGATGGCAGCGGTGATGACCTTGGCGCTCACACCCTTCACGTTTTTCTTCTTGAAGCGGTCGTCAACGGGCGAATTGCTCTCGAAATACTGAGCATTGTCGCTGATGAGCTTAGAACGGCGTGAAGCGGCTTTGTCCTTGAAATTGACCATACCTTCCCACGAGCCGGTCATGCCCAGGGGGTCACCATAGCTCTCAATGAAGCCGTTGATGAAGTCCACATCGCTATTGGTCTCCTCGGCCCACATGATGCTATAGTCGTCAAAGGTCTTCAACGAACCGGTCTGGTAGAACTTGATCAGTTCGTTGATATAGGCGCGCTGGCCCTCGTTCTCGGCCACGGTGGCAGCCTTCTGGAGCCAATAGACGATCTTCTCGATGGCCTTGCTGTAGAGGCCGCCCACCTTGTAGGGCTCCTCGACAACTTTGCCGTTCTTCTTCACCACCTTGCAGTTCAAGCCCCACGAGATGGGGGTGAGGTCGGTGGTGTCCTTCAGGTTGTTGTAGAAATCCTCAACTTCCTGCTGGGTCACGCCCTCATACATGTTGCATGCCGAGGTCAGAATCAGGTCCTCGCCATCGGCCTGGTTCACGCGCTTGGCCATGAAGGTGGGGTCAAAGATGACGCGGTCCAAGAGCTTCTTGTATTCGACAGCCTTGTTGGCCCTGCCGGGTAGTGCGGCAAACTGCTTGTCAAAGAATTCCTTGCTGAACTCGGGGATGAACTTGTCCATCGAGTAGTGGTGATGGATGCCGTTGCCGAACCACACCTGTTTCAGGTATTTGAGGAAGGCCTGGTAGTCCTTGTCGTTCTTGTCGCCCGTGTAGTTGCGATAGATGTCCTCGAGCGTCTCGCGCACCATGAGGTTGTATTGGCAGTTCTGGTCAAACAGGATATCGCGGCCGTTGAGCGCAGCTTCGGTGAGGTAATAAACCAGCTCCTTCTGCTGGAGCGACAGGTCCTCAAAGCCGGGCACCTGGTAGCGCAGCACCTCGATGTCGGCAAAACGGTCAACCGAGTAGTTGAAATTGCTGTCTTGAGCCATAGCGGTAGTTGCTAATGCCGCTGTAGCGATAGCGGCAATAAATATTTTCTTCATTGTCGTTCTTTATTAGATTTCTTTCGTTTGCTTGTTCCTGCAACGTGCAGGGGAATCATTTACCTGTTTTGGGATAAACCACACCACTCTTGTCCATGATGATGAGTGCTTCCTGGCCGGCTTTGGCTCTGATGATGTAATTCTTGCCATCCTCACCCTTCATTAGGTAGTTGCTCTTGTCCATCACGCACTTTTGGCTCTCAACGACCTGCTCGGGCTTACCGGACTTGTCCTGGCCGACTTTCCACAGGCTCAGGCGATAAGTGCCGTCGGCAAGATTCTCCAGGCGCACCTGATACTCCTTGTCGGCAAATTCAACGGCCACATGGTCCTTACCGTCCTCGGTGGGAGCGGCTTTCTCGACCATTACTTTGGCCTGTGCCGTGTCAACCTGTTCGGTGGCAGGTGCGTTAGCATCAGCATTGACTTCGTTCTTAGCGGGTTTCTCATTACATGCGGTCATGGCCATCAATGCCACGGCAGCGAAAAGGATTGAAAATTTCTTCATTGTTTTTCGTATATTAAGAATTGTTGTGTTTATGCTATTATTCAACATACAGTACCAGACCCTTCAGGTACTCGCCCTCGGGGTGGTAGATGTTGATGGGATGGTCGGCGGGCTGGGTGAGCTGGTGCAGGATGCGCACCTTGCGGCGTGTCTGGGCTGCTGCACTGAACACCGCCAGGCGGAACTGGTCCTTGTTCACTGCCTGGGAGCAGGAAAAAGTGAACAGGATGCTGCCTGGAGCGATTTTCTCCAGCGCCTTGGCATTCAGGCGGCGGTAACCCACCAGAGCGTTGCGCAGGGCACTCTTGTGCTTGGCAAATGCGGGCGGGTCAAGGATAATCAGGTCATAGGCATCCTTCTCCATGTTGTCGAGGAACTTGAAGGCATCCTCGGCAAATGACTTGTGTCGGCCGTCCTCAGGGGCGAAATTCAGCGCCACGTTGTCATCGGTCAGGCGCACGGCCTTGGCCGAACTGTCCACCGAGTGGACGAGTTGGGCACCACCGCGCAGGGCATAGACCGAAAAACCTCCTGTGTAGCAGAACATGTTCAGCACCCGTCGTCCCTGGCTGTAATGCTCCAGCAGACTGCGGTTCTCGCGCTGATCGACAAAGAATCCGGTCTTCTGTCCTTTGAGCCAATCGACGTGGAAGCGCAGACCGTTTTCCAGCGCCTCGTCGGTCTCCATGTGTCCGATGATGTAATCATTCACCGGATCGAGGTGGGCCTTGTAGGGCAGGGTAGTCTCGCTCTTGTAATAGACGTTGCGCACGCCCGGCAACTTGACCAGAGCCTGGGCGATGATGTTGCGGGCAAAGTGCATGCCGGGCGAGTGGGCCTGCATCACGGCCGTGGGGCCATAGATATCCACCACCAGGCCTGGCAGGAAGTCGCCCTCGCCGTGCACGAGGCGGTAAGCGTTGTTGTTCTCGCGCTGCAGCCCCAAGGACTGTCGCATGCGGTAGGCATCGTTGAGCCGTTGCTCGTAGAACGCCTCGTCGATGGCAGTGTCGTCAAAGGTGAGCATCCTCACGGCAATGCTCCCGATCTGGCTGTGTCCGTTGCCGATGAGGGTGCCGTCGTGGGCATAGACGGTCACCAGGTCGCCCTCGTCGATGCTATCGTCGGCAGCGGCAATGGCTCCCGAGAACACCCAGGGATGGAAACGTTGCAGGGAGTCTTCCTTGCCGCGCTTGAGAGTTACGGTTTTATAGGTCATTATTTTAGTTTTTAGTTTCTAGTCCCTAGTTTCTAGATAATCTAGATTTCTAGATAATCTAGAGCGTTTATTTGAAGAAGAACCGGTAGATGTCGTTGCCGTTAGCGAATACCAGCAGGGCGATCAGCAGCGCCATGCCGATGGTCTGTGCCCGCTCCAGGAACTTGAGACTAGGCTGGCGGCGGGTAATCATTTCATACAACAGGAACATCACGTGACCGCCGTCCAGGGCCGGAATGGGCAGGATGTTCATCACGGCCAGGATGACCGAAATGAATGCGGTAATGTTCCAGAAATCTACCCAGTTCCACGTTGGCGGGAAGATGCTGCCGATGGTGCCGAAACCGCCAACGCTCTGCGCGCCTTGCGGGGTGAAGATGAGCTTGAGCTGCTTGACATAGGTCACGAGCTTGCTCCAGCCCATTTCGATGCCGCGGGGGATGGATTGCAGGATGTTGTAATTCTTGACCGTGGTGTGGTAGATCTTGGTGGGCTCGGTGAGCATGATGCCCAGCTTGCCGTCTGCGTCAATGGGAACATCGGTAGCGGTAAGCCTTTGGCCTCCACGATCATACATCAGGGTGACATTCTTGCCCTTGTTCTTCTCCAACTCGACAGTGAGTTCCGAGTAGCTGGGGGTAGGGGTGCCGTTTACTGCCAGCAGACGGTCGCCGCCTTGCAGTCCGGCTTTCTCGCCGCCCATGCGGGGTTGTGTCTGCGCCACGACCACGGGCAGGCGATAGGCCATGAAGGCCTGGCCCGCCTCGGCGTCATTGTTGGCCTGGAAGATGAAATCCTTGGGTAAAGAGATGGTTACCGTGTCCTTGTGGTTGCGCAGCACGGTCACCTCCTTGGCGATGAGCATGGCGTTCACGTCCTCGCTGTTGAAGTAGGCCAGCGGCTTGCCGTCGGCCGTCAACGGGATGTCACCGTCCACAAAGCCGGCCTTGTGGGCGCTGTCGCAGAATTCCATACCCTCGGTAGCGTCGGTGAAGTTGATGAACTGCTCACCCACAGCATAGACGATGCCCGAATAGATGACAATCGCCAGCAGGAAGTTGAACAGCACACCGCCCAGCATAATCAACAGGCGCTGCCATGCGGGTTTACTGCGGAACTCGTAGGGCTTGGCGGGCTGTTTCATGGCCTCGGTGTTCATCGATTCGTCGATCATGCCCGCGATAGAGCAGTAGCCGCCCAGGGGCAGCCAGCCGATTCCATACTCGGTGGCTCGCCACGATTTCTTGTTCTCATTGGGGTCGTTATCTCCTGCCACGGCCATCTCGTTGCCGTGAGAGAACCACTTCACGTATTTGCCCGGTTTCCACTTGACGATGGACAGCCAGGGATTGAAAAACATGTAGAATTTCTCTACCCACACGCCAAACACGCGGGCAAAGAAGTAATGTCCGAACTCATGGATCATCACCAGGATGCCCAGGGCCAGAAAAAATTCAAGGGTCTTTATCAGTGTTGCGCTCATTATTTTAGTTTCTAGTTTCTAGTTTCACTCGCTTTGCTCGTGCAAGGTGGGCTGCGCCTCAGCAATTGAAAGCAAGCTTTCATTGCGTTCGGCTTGCGCCACCTTTCTAGTTTTGGTTTTTAGTTCTTAGTTGTTAGTTGGGTGGCGATGGCGCGGGCTTCGTCGTTGCTGGCCACATAGTCGTCATAGGTGGGCCGTTCGACAAGGTGAGCCTGGGCCATGGTAGTATCAATAATGCGGTAAATATCGGTGAAGCGTATCTTGTCCTGCAGGAAGGCCGCCACAGCAATCTCGTTGGCAGCATTCATCACGCAGGGCGCCGTGCCTCCCGTGCGTGCAGCGGCATAGGCCGTGCCCAGCAGCGGGAACTTGTCAAAGTCGGGGCGTTCCAGCGTCAGGTTCGCCATGTCCTCGATGGTCATCTTGCGGCAGTCGCTCGCCAGTCGGCCGTCGGGCAGACCCAGGGCGTAGCGGATGGGCAGGTGCATGTCGGGCAAACCCAGTTGAGCCTTCACCGAGCCGTCCTTGAAGGCGACCATCGAGTGGATGATGCTCTGCGGATGCACCACAATCTTGATATCGTCGGGCATCACGCCGAACAGCCAGCGGGCCTCGATCATCTCAAAGCCCTTGTTCATCATCGTGGCCGAGTCGATGGTGATTTTGGCTCCCATCGACCAGTTGGGATGCTTGAGGGCGTCGGCCGCGGTGACGGTGGCCAGTTGCTCCTTGGGCAGCGTGCGGAAGGGGCCGCCCGAGGCCGTCAGCCACAGTTTTTCCACGTCTTGCATGCGCTCGCCCACCAGGCACTGGTAGAAGGCGCCATGCTCGCTATCCACAGGGTAGAGCACGCTCGTGGAGTCCTTCAGCAGGCGGTCAATGAGTTCACCGGCCACCACTAGGGTCTCCTTGTTGGCCAGGGCAATGCGCTTGCCCGCTCCGATAGCGGCAATCGTCGATTCCAGCCCGCTGTAGCCCACCATGGCGGTCACCACGGTATCTATCTCGGGCGCGGTGACGGCTTGGGCGATAGCAGCGCTGCCGGTGGCTACCTCGATGTCGGTGTCCTCGAGCGCGTCGCGAACATATTCATAGTACTGCTCATCGGCAATGATGACCATGTGGGGACGCATCTGGCGCGCCTGCTGGATGAGCAGGTCGGCGCTGCTGCGGGCAACCAACAGCCAGGCCTGGAACAGGTCAGGGTACTCGGCAATGATGTCGAGCGTCTGGCGCCCGATAGACCCCGTGCTGCCCAGCACTGCGATATTTCGTCTGGTCTCTCTCATACGTTCTCTTTATTACAAACTGCGAAGATACTGCATTTTTCCTTCATGACAAGCGACGGAAAACATATTTTTAGAGTTAACGGCCATTGTTTTCGTTTTTTCACTTTTTCCGCCCTTTCCACATATACACGGCCGTTCACCCCCACGCTAAGGCGCGAAGCCGCGAAGATTTTATTTTAAGAGTGGAAAACACAAGCGCGTTGGCTAATAAAGAGTAACATCCGCACGCCATCAGGTGTGCGGATGCATCTCTTAGTCCTTAGTCCTTAGTCCTAGATTGCGAGCAACGTGAGCACTAATCCACGCCCAGGTCCTTGAGGGTGCGGGGTGCGGGAGTCTTGGGCATGGGCTGGCGGTCCTTGAGCAGGTCGAGGATGACCTCGATGGCCTTGTCGAGCTGCTGGTCGATGCCGTTGAACTCCATCACGGGGTCGTTGTCGATGATAATGTCGGGATCTACACCGTGGTTCTCGACAATCCAGTTGCCGTGGGTGTCGTAGTTGGTGAAGAAGGGCACGCGGATGTCGGTACCGTCCATATAGGGCAGTGAGCCGCTGATGCCCACGATGCCGCCCCATGAGCGGGTGCCGATCACCGGACCGATCTTGTTCTCCTTGAAACTCCAGGGGAACAGGTCGCCGTCGCTGGCGCTGTACTTGTTCACCAGCAGCACCTTGGGGCCGACGAGCGTGCGCTCGGGCGTGGTGCCGTTGTGGTTGCTGCCGCGGTACATGGTCAGGCGGTAGGGCTGGCGCAGCAGGCGCTCGATGACCATGGGCGAGATGTTGCCGCCGCCGTTGCCGCGGTCATCCACGATGAGGGCCTCCTTGTCGGTCTGGGCAAAGAAGTAGCGCGAGAACTCACGCAGTCCCTCAGGACCCATGTCGGGAATGTAGATGTAGCCCACGCGGCCGCCGGTCTTCTCGCTCACGTAATCGATGTTGTGCTGTACCCACTCGTGGTGGTACAGGGGATATTCGTCCTGGATGGGCTTGACAACCACCTTGCGGCCGTCGCCCAGGGTCAGCTCAGTCATCACGCCGGCCTTGTCGCGCAGCAGGGTATAGATGTTGCTTACGCCCTGTGCACTCATGCCGTCGATAGCGGTGATGATGTCGCCTTCCTTGACGTTCATGCCAGGCTCCAGCAGCGGCGAGCGCAGCGACTCGCGGTCAGGAGCACCACGCAGGATTTTTGTGATCTTGTAGCCGTTAGCTACCTGCTCCAGCTCGGCGCCCAGCATACCGATGTTGTGCTGGTCGGCCATGATGTGGTCGCCGCCGTTAACATAGGCATGGCCCACAGCCAGCTCGCCGATCATGCCGCCGATGACGTAGGTGAGGTCCAGACGGTTCTTGACATAGGGCAGCAGGGCGGCATATTTGTCGTGCATAGCCTGCCAGTCCACGCCGTGCATGTTCTCCAGGTAGAAGCCGTCGCGATAGGCGCGCCATGCCTCGTTGAAGATCTGCTTCCACTCCTGGTCGTAGTTCACCGTGGCAATCATGTCGTCGAGGTTCACGGCCTCGCTCAAGTCGGCCTTGCGGGGAGACAGGGGAGCGACGTAGAGGTTGTCACCCTTCATGAATGCGGCAGTCTTCAAGTTGGCCGAGGGAATCATGAAGGCGCGGTCGGCAATGAGTTCGTCCTTTTGTTCGGCAAAGTCATACACACGCACGCTGCCGCGGCCGCTGTACCATAGATGGCTACCGTCGCACACGAAGTTGCCGTAGCTGCCTGTACCGACGGGCACCTTGACGATGCGGTCCTGGATGCCGTCGATGTCGATGCGGATGGCACCGGCGTCGGCCTGGGCTTTACCCTTGCCGCCCTTCTTGTCCTTGGGGGCATCTTTGGGAGCGTCCTTGGGCTGCTCGCCGCCAGCGTTCACCTGGTCGTCCTTGGGCAGGAAGGGTGAGGGAGTGTCTTTGCTCAACATCACCAGGTAGATGCCTTCCATGTCACGGTAGGCAAAGTTCCACTCGATGCTGCTGTAGATGGGATTGAAATCGCGGGCCGAGGCAAAGATGAGGTACTTGCCGTCGCTGCTGAATTCAGGTGCGTTGCTCTCATACCAGCGGTCGGTCACGGGATATTCCTTGCCCTCGGCAATATTGTAAAGATACACCACGCTGTACTCATTGGTTCCCATGCGGGAATAGGTGAGCCACTTGCCGTCGGGCGAGAAACTCGGGGTGGGGATTTCGCCCATCTCGTCGGTCAACAGGGTCTGCTTGGCCATGGTCTTGACGTTGAGCAGAGTCATGCGGTTCTTGCGGTCGGTATAGACGATCTGGCTGCCGTCAGGGCTCCATTCAAAGTCGCGGATGTAGGTATCGTTGCCGGTGGTGAGCTGGATGGCGTTGTCGCTGCCCACAGGACGCATCCACAACTCGGTCTCGCCGGTCTGGTCGCTGATGTAGGCAATATTCTTGCCGTCGGGGCTCCACTGGGCGTTGCGCTCGTGCACGCCGGGGGTGTGGGTGATGTTGCGCGTCACGCCGTGCTTGGCAGGCACGTCAAACACCTCGCCGCGGGCGCTGATGGCCAGGCGGCTGCCGTCAGGAGCCAGGCTGCCGCCGCGCAGGTCGTCCTTGACCTTGCGCTGCTCCTCGCGGGCAAAGTTGTTCTCGCTGTTCAGGTAGACGGTAATCTTCTCGCTGCGCTTGGTTGCGGGATCGAGCACATACAGGTAGCCGCCGTTCTCAAACACGATTTTGCCACCGCCGCAGCTGGCGAACTTCACATCATATTCGGTGAAGTTGGTCACCTTTTGCGTCGCACCGGTCGTGGTGTTATAGACAAAGATGTTCATGCGGTTGTCGCGATCGCTCATGAAGTAGATTTCGTCGCCAATCCACATCGGGTCGATGTCCTGGGCGATGTTGCTGGTGATGTTGGTCACCGTCTTGGCCTGGGTGTCATAGATCCAGATGTCGTCGGCCATACCGCCCTTGTAGTATTTCCACGTGCGGAATTCGCGGAAAACGCGGTTATAGGCCATCTTGGTGCCGTCGGCGTTATAGGAGCAGAAACCGCCTTCAGGTAACGGCAGTTGGGTGGGCATGCTGCCGTCGACGGGAGCGCACCACAGTTTGCCGTCAAAGCTGTCGCTGATGCGGTTACGGTAGATAACACCTTTACCGTCAGGAGTCCACGTCATGGTGATGTTGTTGGGACCCATGCGGTCGCCCCAGTCGTCACGGGGATTGCTCGACGTGAAGGTGATGCGCTTGGGCTCACCGCCTTGGGCGGGCATGAGATAGACCTCGGTATTGCCGTCGTACTGACCCGTGAAGGCGATGGTCTGTCCATCGGGCGAGAAGCGGGCAAAGGCCTCGTAGCCCTTGTGGGAGGTGAGTTTGCGAGCCGTGCCGCCAGTGATGGGCACAGTGTAGATGTCGCCGGCATAGGAGAAGGCGACGTCATTGCCGTTGGTGCCGGGGAAACGCAACAGGCGTCCCTCGTCGGCCTGGCTGTTCAAAGCCACGGCAGCCAATGCTGCCAGCAGGATGAGTTTTGTCTTCATTTTTTTCTTTAAATAGTTGGTTTTAAGTATTTAGTTATCAGTATTTTAGTTTTAATTGCTTCTTTTCTTTGTGTCAGCGTTTGATAACTCTCATGTGGACGGGTTGGCATGGTGTGAAGGCCTTGGGAAGTCTGATTTGCCTGATGACGATGGCATTCTCGCCCTTGAGCAGTTTAACACCCACCATATTGCTGTATGCCAGCCCGTTGATGCCGGCTGTGCCCTCAAGGGTCATCACGAGGGTGCCCATGGGATGGGAATTGACAGTTACCTCACGTACGTCGAGCGTGCCGGTGGGGTGGTAACCCATGTCCAAAAGGTAATCTCCGCCCTCGGCCACACTGACCTTGATGGTCGTTTGGCCACTGGTGCTGTCGGGGAAGAAGGCGATTTGAGGCGTCAGGTGGAAGACCAGGTAAGGCCGTGATATGTAGCTGTTGATGTATTTGCCCGCAATCTCAACCGAATACTCGGCCAGACCTTCTACCTCAGGCAGGGCAAACACAGAGTCGTTGAGGGGCGTCAGTTTGCCGTTTACGGCCAGCCGATAAGGTGTGCCGGGAACGAAATCGGTGATGTGGCCGCTGTCGCCGTCCCACTGAACGGTGGGCGTGGGAGGCATGATCACCTCGCCGTGGTGGATGGTTACTTTGTTAGGACCATGACTGCTTGGTTTCATGGTAATGACGATGTGGTGATGGCCCTCGATGTCATTTGGCAGGAATGCGCTCTCCAGCAGCTCGCCGTTGTCGGTGAACGATTCCACGTCATTGCCGATGCCCTCGACCGTGATGTCAAGCACGGCACGGCGGTAGTTCAGGCCAGTCAGTGTCTTGGTGCCCGCAAATCCGTCGGGGACAATGGGTGTGAACTCAATACCCTCGGGCTTGAAGTTCATGCCCATGAGCACACGCAGGATCATCGCCGCGTTGGACGCTGCGGTGCCCAGGTGGTCGGTGTTGATGCTCTGGATGTGGATGTCGCGCGACTGGTATAACGCCTGTGCACGGTAAAGTGCGCCCAAACCGCGCTTGAGGGCGTTCTCGTTGCGCGTATAGGCTGCCGCCAGGTTCCACATCGCCTGGGTTGTTGCCCAAGATGCGTTGGTGAAATAGGGCTCGATGGCGGTTGCGGCAGGATAAGAAACGTTAACGCCGCAGTCGCTCACAGGCGTCTGGCTGATCAGGTTCTCGGCACGGTCATCGTCGGCAATTCCCCACAGGACGCACATCGCTTGGGATGTGTTATCGGTCAATGGCGCTTGTCGAGGGACCGCTCCTGCATAGAGGAATGAACTGTAGAAACCGCGGCTTTCATTCCACAGGTGCTGGTTGATGGCGTCCTTCAGGCGCTGCGCATCCTTGTCATATTCGTTCTCGATGCCCAGTTCGTCGCCCATCTCGCCCAAGATGGCATAGGCGTTGGCCGTCAAGATGTTGTTACCCAACGACATACACGAGAACAGGTCGTTATACGTCATCCATGTCATGCGGCGCGCCCCCAGCGGCCGGGAGGATGTGAAGCCTGCTCCATGGATGAGACCCGTGTTGTGGTCCAGCAGAACCTTGCTGTTGATAGACAGCGTCTTTCCAATGACGTGATAGCAGTATGCGAGCCATTTGCGGTCGCCGGTGGTCTTATAGACCTCCCAGGCAGCCGTTGCCCAACCGATGTGGTCGCTCACGACGGGCCATTGCCCCTCGAGTTGCATGATGATGCTGTCACGGTCCACGATGTCCTTGAGCGTCTCCATGGCCTGATGCGGCTTGAGGCATGCCAGGGAGAGGTAGATGGCGCAGTACAGACGGCTGCGGTTGTGCGACACGGCAAAGGTGCCGTCGCTCTTGATGCCGTCGATAATGCGGTCGGCCGAGAGGTCATAGAGGGCATCTACCAGGCGCTGTTCGCTTGTGTATTCGGGCAAGTTCGTTGGGCGCGGATCGCGGCGGTTCCAGGATTTGCCCTGGACAAAGCGCACTCCCAGCGAGTCGTTGCCGTAGGCGGTTTGCAGGCGGTCGAGTGTGATGTTAGAGGCGATGCGGTCACCATGTTTGGGGACCCAGGCCATGACAGTGTCCTCGACGATGCTGTCGCCGGTAACGGTAAACCGCTCGTTCTGCACAATGATGCGGCTGGCCTTCTCCTGACGGCTGTGACAGCCACATAACAGCAACAGGCCCATGGCAGCCGCCACAAGCCACAACATCGACATGATGTTTCTATCATCTCTCATTTCTCGGTGACAAAATTAGTGCAATGAAAGTGAATAATCAAGAAGAATTCATTCTTTTCGCTGACAAGAGCGGTATTTCTGTCTTGAAATGCCTCATTTTATTGACTTTTTTTAATAAATGTGTCCGCGGTTACCATTTTTACTCTATATTTGCAAAATAAATGTTAACACAGTGAGTGAGGACAATGCGTAGCCCGTGTTGTCCGCATGATGGTATTGATTGTGATGGCAAACACGATAGTTTTGGCCTTGAATGGCCTGTTGGGCGCTTTACCGCCCGTGGATGCGTTGGTGCATGACATGACACCCTATTTGGCGACACTGGCAAGCTGGAGCAGCCTGTTGGGAGTGATTTTGGCTTTGCTTGTGGGCCTGATATTGCTGTTTCTCAACCGTCGTGGCCATGCTTACCGCTGGCCTGTATCGGGACGGGCGCTGACCACGTCGTTTGTAGTGGTCCTGTTAGCGGGCTTTGTGGTTTATGACGTGGGAATGTACATTCCTCACGAGCCGTTGTCGCTGTTGACTAATGTGCCGATGGCGATCATTCACGCCTTCGAGATGTTCCTGCTGCACAGCGATGCGGCTGCCATTCACGCGCCGTTCCACGAGAATTGGGTGTACATGGCGGTTTACTCGCTCGTTCACCTGTTGTCAGCAATGGTAACGCTGGTGTTTGTGCTCAAGCACTTTGGCTACAATATCGTGGCTGGCTTCAGGATGTTGTTTGAGGCCTATCTGCCAGGTGATAAGCGCGAGACTTACGTCTTTTGGGGGCTGAACGACGCCTCTTATCTGCTGGCACGCAGCATCCGTGAGCATTATGGCACGCAGGACAAGGATTACCGCATCATTGTGGTGCGCACTAACAACGACAGCCAGTCCACGAGTGCCCGCAACGGTATGGAGCGCCTGTTCAACTTCCTGTCGCTGCGCAACAACGACTTGGATCGCCTGATTGAGCTGGACTGCTTGACGACCAGCACCTATACCGACCTGATACACCTGTCGCTGGATGACCTGGACGAGTCGGGTCATGCTGACATATTGCACCGTCACCTGGACCTGGGGCTGCTGGCTCGCATCATCAGCCGCAAGACTTCGGGCACCGTTCATCTGTTCTTCCTCACCGATAATGACAACGATAACATTCAGGCAGTGGGCAACCTCAAGCGTGACAAGACCATCGCCACCATTCCTGAGGAAGGCAAGAGTGTCACGCTCTACTGCAAGGCGCGCTACAACAGCGTGCACCGCGTGATTGAGGACGAGCAGATGCAGGAACGCCTCACCGTCAAGGTAGTGGACTCATCACACATCAGCGTCGAGATGCTGAAACAGGACGTGCGCCTGCAGCCTGTGAGTTTTGTGGATGTCAATGGCGACGGCACCGTATCGTCCGATTTCAATGCCCTGGTAGTGGGCTTTGGCGAAGTGGGATATGATGCGGTGAGGTTCCTGTATGAGTTCGGCGCATTCGTCAAGTCCGGCAGTGGCAGCGACAAGGTGGAGCGTTCGGGATTCCGCTGCGATGTCGTTGACAAGGACATCAAGCACCGTGCAGGTCTGTTTGCCGTGAACGCCCCGTCGATCTCGCGTCAGATGTCCTATGACGAGCGGGTGTGGGACCACCGCACCCCCATCACGTTGCACGACATGGATATCCACAGTGTGGATTTCTACAACCATATCGAGGCCATGATCGAGACGCTGAATTATGTGGTCATCGCCCTGGACGACGATGAGCAGAACGTGTCGCTTGCGGTGCGCATCTTCAGGCTCGCGGTCCGTTACCGCAAAGACCTGGACCAATTCCGCATCTTGGCCCGTGTGCGCTACGACAAGGGTGGGCATCTGCAGAAAATCACCGAGCATTACAACCGCTTGTGGGCAGCACAGACCCGCAGCGATGAAGCCTCGCGGCATATCCACCAGCTTGTGATTAAGAATAGCGACAAGCTGAATGAACCCATCACGCTGTTCGGCTCGATGCCCTCGACCTACTCGTGGGATTACATCGTGAGCGACCGCCTCAAGAACGAGGCCAAGCGTTTCAAGGAGAGATATGACCACTCCATCATAGCCATGAACGGAGCAGGTGCCAATGCCGCTATAACACCGTTGGAGTGGGAAAGCGAGCACCGTGACCTGATGCAGCTCACCGATGAGTACAAGGGCTTCTCGCCCACGCTCTCGGGCATCATGAGGCTGCGTCGCATCCAACGACAGAACATGGAGAACTGTTTCCACCAGCTCACCAAGCAGGCTCTGGCCACGGCTGCGTTGAGCGAGGAGGACTATGCCCTCGTCGGGCCCAATCACCTCATCAGGCAAGAGAACGAGACACACTACCAGTGGAAGAACCATGTCCCCGTTGCGGCGGTGGAAAGGGTACTCGAGGTGCTTGCTCAAACCGAGCACCTGCGATGGATGGCCTCACACGAGATCCTGGGATATCGCGAGGACGATACCGAGGACGACAAGGACGAGGCCCGACTGCTGCACGGCTGCCTCAGGCCCTGGCAGGAACTGACGACGAGAGTGAGGAGCTACGACTACAACGTGGTGGATGTGTCGCTCGGTATTGTTTGATAATCAATGAAATGAGATAGATGACTGACGGCTATCGTAGGACCGAAAGATGAATGAGATGAAAAAAAGGATATTGTTTTTATCAGCATTGTTGATTGCCGTCACGTGCGGTGCCATGGCGCAGTCCCAGACGGGCTACGTCAAGACCCGTGGACGCATCGTCAACGGCAAAGTTGTCACCGGGCAGGGACTGACAGGTGCCACAGTACATGTTAAAGGCCGTGCCAGTGTCCTGGTGAAGAACAGCAACGGTTCGTTTTCGTTTCCGGTGACTACCAAGCAGTTCGTCATCGAGTCGGTAAACAAGAAAGGATACCAGCTGGTGGATGCTGATGCTGCTCCCAAGACCTATGTCCATTCTCCTGCCCCGATTTATCTGGTCATGGAGACTCCGTCCCAATTAATGGAGGACAAGTTGGAAGCAGAGCGCAAATTGCGTCGCACGCTCACCAAACGCTTGCAGCAGCGGGAAGACGAGCTCGAGGCGCTGAAGGAGCAGAACCGCATCACCCAAGAGCAATACAACGCCACGATGCAGCAGCTCTACGACCAGCAGGAGAGCAACGAGGCTCTGGTGCGCGAGATGGCTGAGTATTACTCCCGAATCGATTATGACCAGATTGACGAATTCAATACCCGGGTGAGCGAATTCATACTTGCCGGAGACCTGGCCAAGGCTGACTCGTTGCTGCGCAGCAAGGGAGATATCGACGAGCGCATCAGGAAACTCAACGAGCACCACGATGCCAATGTGCAGGCTCGGGAAACCCTCGAGAAGAGCGAACAGGCCGAGCAGTTCAGCCGTGAGGAACTTGCACAGGACTGTTTCAGTTTCTTCAGGCGCTTTGCCCTTGACAATAAGCCCGACTCGGCCTTGTGCTATATCGAGAAACGTGCCGCCTTGGACTCCACCAACTGCCAATGGCAGGCCGATGCTGGAAGTTACTTGCAAAAACGAGGTATGACCCGTCAAGCCCGCAAATACTATGACAGGGCATTGAATGCAGCCCGTAAAATGGCCGCTGACAACCCTGAATTGTATGAACCGTTGCTGGCCAAGACGCTGAACAATATCGCACTGCTCTATACCCAAACAGCTGATGTCGCGGCAGCCGAGCCGCTGTTCCAGGAGTCGCTGACGCTGTTCAAGCGGTTGTCGAGCGCCGATGAGAGCACATACAGCCCTTATGTGGCTTCGACGTTGAATAATATGGCAGTCCTCTATTCGGGGAATATCGATAACGCGAGCAGGGTAGAGCAACTGCTGCAAGAGACGCTGAACATCTACATGTCGCAAGACAACGTGGAGACGTTCTCACCTGCCGTGGCGTCGATTTGGAACAACTTGGCATTGCTGTACGACGAGACAGGCCGATATGAAGACAGCGAGCAGATGTATCTCAAGGCCTTGGACCTGTACGGACAACTGGGCCAGAATACTCGCGCCTATGACGCGGATTATGCTGCTACGCTCAACAATTTGTCGGCACTTTACTTCAAGGATGGTACACGTCTGTACGATAGCCATGAACTGCTCGTCGAAGCGCTTGACATCTATCGCCGTCTGGCAGCTGTCGATGCCCAGCAGTATTCGCCCCTGCTTGCTGTTGCGCTCAACAACCTGTCGGTGCAGGAATTTGCTATGAACCACAAGGAGCAGGGTGAGCAGGCCTTCATGGAGTCTCTCGACATCTATCGTGCAATGGTGAAAGATTCCCCCCGTTCATATCTTCCCATCCTGGCCAAGGGCCTGTATGACCAGGCCATCAGGTATTATCAGAGCGATAATATGGAAAAGAGCGAGGCTTTGTTCCAGGAGTCGCTTGACGCCTACAGGACATTGGGCTCGCTGAACGGGAACACCTATTTGCCCGAAGTCGCCAAGCTCTTGCGCAATTTGGCCACCGTCTGTGATAAGCGCCAGCAGTGGGACAAGGCCGGGATGATGTATGAGGAAGAGTTGTCCATCAATCAGACGCTGGCCAGCAGTTTCCCGGGAGAGTACACCTCACACGTGGCAAGGACCTATGGCAACCTGTCGAACCATGCGATATTGATCAAGGATTTCGACAAGGCAATAGAATATGCCCGCCAGGGACTTGCACTGGATGAATCAAGGCTGTTCATTCAAGCCAATCTGGCGGCTGCCCTGCTGTTCAAGGGCGAGCAAGAACCGGCCATGGCCATCTATCGGAAATACAAGAAGGAACTGAGAGACACGTTCCTCGACGACTTCCGCCAATTCGAGGCTTTGGGCATCATTCCCCAGGAGGCCCAGCAGGCAGTGAAAACGATCAAACAATTTATTAACCAATAAAAATATCAAAACATTTAAACATCATGAAACGAATCGCATTATCAGTAATCACGATTGTCTGTGCATTAGCAGGTTATGCCATGGAATCCAATGGTAGTGAAATGGCCTACAGCGCTGTTGCAAGCAACGACACCACAGTAATGACCCTTGAGCAGATCATCGCCCAGGAGTCCAGGTCACAGTATGATAACGACTATGCAAGGAGTATGAGCAGCGTGTGGGGCAAGAACACGTTCCTGAACCTCATCTACAATGCTCCCCACAAGATGAAGTCTGACGAGTTCCCCTCGACAATCGGCGTTTTCTCCCGTGAGTATAAGCCCAAGTGGGGCGTTGGCCTGGAGTGGGGACACACTTTCAATTTCCACAGCAGACCTCTCGGCTCGGTTCTGTTCATCGGCTTGGATTATACCTGGATGGACTTGAACTTCAACAAATATGACTATGATGCTTTAGCTGATTTCAAGGACTACACGCCTGGCGTTGAAGTGCATAATCTGCCCTGGCACAATGAGAAGATGACGCTGAGCTATGGCATGTCGATTGGCCCGTCGCTCACGTTCTATCCGTTCACTTCGATCCGCAATTCCGGTGTCAACAAATTCAGGCTGCAGGTTTACTTCCATGTGGGCTACTGCGCTGAGGGAGCACTGATCAAGAATGTGAATTTCGAAGGATCAGATTCCAAGAATGGCTATGCTTTTGGCCATGGCCTGTTCATGGGTTACGGTGCAAATCTGTCATGGGACTTCATCGGTGTCGGTCTTGAACTGCGCAATGCAAACAACATGAAGTTCAAAGCAACCGATAAGGATTACGACACTGGCAAGATGAAGATGAAAGAGGAAACTACCCGTCTGTATCTCCAGTTCAGATTCTGATAATCAGCGATTTATATGAAAAGAATAATCCTTCTCCTGGCTGTAAGTGTGTTTTGGGCGTTTTCCATCGTTGCCCAAAACACCAATACGGCTTCGGGCAAGTGTGGTGGTGACGTCGAGTGGTCCTTCGACGGACGCACGCTGTACATCAACAACGCGACTCCCCGCAAGAACACGGTCGAGATGCCTGATTATGACCTGAGCAAGAACGTGGCGCCGTGGGTCAAGCAAAAGCTGTCGGTTCGCAAGGTGGTTATCGCCCCTGGTGTAAGCCGCATTGGCTCATGTGCGTTTGCCAATTGTGAGGACCTGACCACCGTCGAGTTCCAGCACACGTTCGTCTTTGAAATCGGGTGGGGCGCTTTCTTGAACTGTCACAATCTGTTCAATATCTCGATACCAGTCAACGTGAAGCGCATCGGCACCATCGCGTTTGCCAATTGCTCGTCGCTGCGTTCGGTGAGCATTCCTAACCTGGCGCGCGTCGAGGACCAGGCTTTCCTGTCGTGCACTAACCTGAATCTGATTGAGATCGGTGACAACGCATTGCTGGGAAAGGCGGTTTTTGCAACCGAGGTTGTCGAGGGTGACAAGACCTATCACACTTATTATAAGGGTGAAATCAGGGGCTTGCCCAAGAACATCAATACCGATAACTGTACTGAGTACGGCCTGGACCGCGAGGCGGTCGCCATCTGCCTGAAGATGTATCAGACCTACCAGACTAATGTGCGTTTATCGGCCGTTGACGCCAACATCCCCGAGGCTTTGATTGTGCGCAACGACACCTATGCGCTCATCTTTGGCAACGAGCATTACCGTTTTGTCGCCGATGTGCCTTTTGCCAAGAATGATGCCACCATTTTTGCCGAGTATTGCAAGAAGACCCTTGGCATCCCTGCCGAGAATGTGCACCTGTGTGAAGACGCTACCAAGCACATGATTCTGGAGCAGGAGATGAACGACTGGTTGGGACGTGAGATTACCGACCGCCAGTACAAGAAACTGATTGTCTATTATGCTGGTCATGGCGTGCCTGACATCACGAACAACAATAAGGCTTATCTGCTGCCCACCGACGTTTACGGGACAAGGCCTCAACAGGGTATCTCTCTTGAGGATTTCTATGCCGCGCTCGGCGGATTGGGTTTTGACCGTGTGACGGTGTTCCTGGATGCCTGCTTCAGCGGCGTGAACCGTGACAACGAGGGCCTGAGTGTTGAACGTGCCGTCGAGGTCGAGGCTCAGGATGCGCAGCCCATGACGGGCAATCTGGTCGTGCTGGCTGCCACCCATGGCAACGAGACGGCTCAGAGCTTCCAAGAGGAGGGTCATGGCTTGTTCACCTACTATCTGTTGAAGGAGTTGCAGGATACCCAAGGCATGGTATCCTATGGCAAACTGGCCGACGACATCGAGAAGAACGTGAGCAACGTGGCGCCAACGCTTGATTTGCGCAAGCGTCAGACGCCCAAGGCCTTCACCTCTTACCAGAACGATAAATGGAGAAAAATGACCTTCTGACGGTCAGTTTCAACAACAATAGAGTTATTACATTATGGAAATGGATATGACAGAACAAAAGATGATGCAGGAGCAGGAGTTTAAATACTATGCCTTCATCAGTTATAACAGCAAGGACACTGTGTGGGGAAAGCGTGTGCAGCGCAAACTGGAGCATTATCGCATGCCGGCAACCCTGTGCAGCGAGCGTGGATGGAAACGTACGCCCATCAGGCCGGTATTCTTTGCCCCGACCGATATCCAGCCAGGCGGCTTGACCGATGAGCTGCAGGAAAGGCTGAAGGCTTCGAGGAACCTGATTGTCATCTGTTCGCCCAACTCGGCGCAATCCGATTGGGTGGGCAAGGAGATCGAGTTTTTCCATAGCCTGGGGCGGACCGAAAATATCCATTTCTTTATTGTTGACGGCAAGCCGCACAGCGGCAATCCTGAGACCGAGTGCTTCAATCCGGTCATCGACAAACTGGGATTGCCCGAGATCCTGGGTGCCAGCATCCATGAGCGCAACTACCGCTGGCCGTGGCTGAACAAGGAGCGCGCTTATGTCCAGTTGGTGTCCAAACTGCTGGGTGTGGAGTTTGATGCCATTTGGCAACGCCACAAGCGTCTGCTGCTGCGCCGGGCCCTTGCCTGGCTGCTGGGCATCGCTGCCGTTATTGCTGCCCTCGTGGCAGTGTGGATAGGCAACCAGCCGTTTAATACCACGGTTCATCTCAACGAGTCCACCTCCCACAACGACCAGTTGCCTCCCTTGCACAATGCTGTGGTCACCTTGTCGCTTGACAATGAGTCCAAGACCGACACGATAAAGTCTATCGGCGAGAACGGCGTGTTCACCAATGTCCCGCACCGGTATCTCGATCAGCCGGTGCACGTGACCGTCGCTTGTCCCGATTTCCTGCCACTGGACACGACTCTCACCTTGACCCGCGATGTGACGCTGGACATCCGTCGTGACCCCTCGGTATATGGCAACGTGAAATTCGGTTTATGGGATCCCGAGACCGAGACGTTCATCAGCGGCACAAGGCTTGAGGTGGCAGGTCAGGTCGTAACGACCGACAAGGAGGGTCAGGTCAGCCTGTTTGTTCCCCTGGAGCAGCAGCGCAAGACCTATCAGGTAAAAGCCCCGTTCCCGCTCTACAACGACATCATCACCATGCCCTGCGGCGAGAGCGACGTGATAGAGAAGTTATAACCAATGAAAATGAAGCAAAATAGCGAAGATTATCAGCCTCAGCCGGCCGACACCAGCGACATCAGGCTGCCTGAAGAGCTCGAGAACCTGGTGGAACAGTTGGCCCGTAACGTGCATGAGGTGTGGGCGCAGTCGCGTGTTGAACAAGGCTGGACATGGGGCCCGGTGCGCAGTGACGCATTCAAGACCCATCCCAGTCTGGTGCCCTATGATGAATTGCCTGAGGACGAGAAGCAGTACGACCGCAATACGGCCGTTGGCACCCTCAAGCTGATTATGAAACTGGGTTTCAACATATCGAAGTAAGATTAGAATCAGTATGAAGAAAAGATGGTTGTTCTTGCTGCTGGCGATGTTGGCGTGGTCGCTGGTGATGCAGGGTGGGGTGGTCAAGCTGGCTATCCTGAGCGATGTGCATGTCACGCCGGGCAATGCCAATGAGGGCAAACTGCGCGAAGCGGTGGCCGAAATCAATGCCACCGATGTTGATGCCGTGATGATGACGGGTGACCTCACCAACGAGGGCAGTGACGAACAGTTACGTAACATCAAGGGCATCCTCGATGGCATTTCTCATCCCTTGTATGTCATTCCTGGCAATCACGAGAACAACTGGAGCCAGAGTGCCTGCAAAACCTTCAACGACCTGTGGGGCAACGACCGTTTTGTCTTCACGGTCGATAACCTGGTGGTCGTGGGCATGAACTGTGGCCCGTTTATGAAGATGGGCGACGGTCACATCAAGCAGGAAGACCTCTTGTGGCTTGACAGCACCCTTACGGCAATGGTAAAGCCGGGCATGCAGGTGTTGAGCGTCAACCATTATCCTATACTCGACGATCTGGACAATTACCGCGCTTATGTGGACATCCTCAAGAAATACCCCGTTGTCACCCATCAGTGCGGCCATTACCACACCTGGCGCCTCTATGAGACCGATGGCATCAACGGAGTGATGGTGAGGGCCTTGGATATGGGCGGCGGCAATTATGGCTACACGTTGATGACCATTGATCTAGACCGCCAGTGGATCTATGTCTATAATAAGGTGATCGGCAAGGCTCCTGAGGTCATGTTCGCTTATCGCATCAACCAGGAGTTCGACACGACCGAGCGCCCACAAGAGAGTTGTCAGGTGCCGGCTGGTTTTGACGTGCGCCGCATTGTTGCCGACAATGCCTCTATCTTCACCCGAGTGGGGGTGGATGAAAAAAATCTGTACTACGGCAATTCGTTGGGCTACTGCAAGGCTGTGGACAAGCAGTCGGGCGCTTTGCGCTGGCAGTTCAAGACCGATGCCATGCTCTTCTCGCGTCCTGCAGTGAGCGGTAAATTTGTCATTTTGCCCACCAGCGACAAACGGCTCGTTTGGCTCGATAAGAAATCCGGCAAACTGTCGTGGCAGTATCTGGCCGACGGTCCTTATGTCGCCGACGGTGTTGTTGCCGGCGGTATCCTTTATCAAGGCGGCTACAAGACTTTCCAGGCTTGGGACGTGAAGCGTCACCGCCTGCTGTGGCGTTATGACAGCATCAACAACTACTGTCAGGCAGCACCCGTCGTGGATGGCGCTGATGTCATCTTCGGCGCATGGGATACCTATCTGCGCTCGCTCGATAGATGCAACGGTTCGTTGAATTGGCAGTGGAACAACGGCAAGAACGTCAACCTGTACAGTCCCGGCAATGTGGTGCCGGTCGTTACGTCTGACCATGTCGTCATCGTCGCTCCCGACCGTGTGACCACGGCAATCGACCGCAAGAGCGGCGTGCAACTGTGGCGCGAGAAGAACGATAACAAGGTGCGTGAGAGCCTGGGCCGAAGCGTTGATGGTAAAGTTGCCTATGCCAAGACGATGGATGGTGAACTGGTCGCCATGAGTACAGGGGACAATTATCAGGAGCTGTGGAAAGTGGATTTGGGCTTTGGCTATGAGCATGCGCCATGTATCGTGCTGGAGCATGACGGTTACATCTACTGCGGCTCGCGCCGAGGCGTGCTGGCCGTGGTCAATGCAGCAACCCATGAGTTGGTGTTCACCTATCGGATGGGCTCCAGCGAGGTGAATGGCTTTGACGTTGATGAGCGCGGCGACATCTATTGCTCGCTTATCGAAGGCACCATCTGGCGCATCCACCGCTAACGTCCATAATCGTAAAAAACGGTGCTCTTGACCATGAAATCAAGAGCACCGTTGCATTTTTCTGTGTCGGTTAGGCTTACTGAGCCTCGGCGATGAGTTCAATCTCTACGAGTGCACCCTTGGGCAGGTCCTTAACGGCAAATGCGCAGCGGGCAGGGAAAGGAGCCGTAAAGAACTCGGCGTAAATCTCGTTCATGGGCCCGAAGTTGGCGATGTCACTGAGGAATACAGTCGTCTTGACCACATCTTTCAGGTCAAGTCCCTCGCTTTGCAGGATGGCGCGAGCGTTGAGCAGACTCTGGCGGGTCTGTTCCTGGACTCCTCCTTCGGGGAAGGCTCCGGTCTCGGGGATGATGGGCAGCTGGCCCGAAACAAAGACGATGTTACCAGTGCGGATTGCTTGGCTGTAGGGGCCAATGGCAGCGGGTGCCTTGTCGGTGTTTAATGCTTTCATTGATTGTGTAATTTAAAGTTGTTGATTGTTATTGTTAGTTTGCGTTTGCAACTATTGTTTCTTTTCTAGGACCACGTTCCGTTTGGTGAGGACCTCCATGGGGGTAGGATAGCGGGAAGGCATTGCCTTTAACTCACGGTCGCTGTACATGAGGAACCGTTTCCAGCGCTTGTCGCCCATGCCGGCCTCGGCAAAGTCGTTGCGGTAGTAGCCGTTTCTCTCGAGCAGAGCAATCATTGGGAGGTTGTCCGATTCGACGAATACCGCGTTGCAGCGATGCTGTTTCACCGCGTTCAGTTGGTCTTCGACCATATCAGGAGTGTAACCCATCTGCAGACTCCAGTATTTGCAGGCGGGCAGTGCATCGACGGGAACACCTTCGCCATGGTCGTGGCACATGAGGTAGAGCAGGCGCGGCTGCTCGTATTGGCTCAGCAAAGTGGGGTAGTAGTACCAGATCTGGCGGTCAGGCAACTGCTCGCTGAAGAGCGATTTGTGTTCGACAGTGTAGAACAGCAATGCGAGCACGCCAAACGTCAATATTCCGGTTACCCACCACCAGCGCAGCCACCGTGACAGCGCTTGAGTGACAATACCGGCGGCCAGCACGGTGAACAGCGACAGCACGTTCAGGTAGATGCGGTCGGTGCCGTTAAGCAGGATGACTGCCATGAACCATAACAGCGCTATCACCGCCATGAGGCAACTCTTGCCGATGGTCTTGCAATAGATGATGACACAGGCGATGACGCCAAGGGTGAACAGGATGACGCGTTTGCCCAGGAACATCAGCAGCACCTGCTTGACGGTGATTTGCTCGCCGTGCAGGTTGTCAAAGGTGTTGAACGTGTTCAGGAAATACTCGTTGATGCAGTCGTCCAGGCAACCCTGCCAAGCCAGCCAAGCCACCATGGGCAGGATGGTGAGGACTCCCGCCAATGTACACCAGCCCAGCGCTTTCCAGGGTGAGTAATCCGTGCGGCGGGGCACAACGTAGCACCAGTAGGGGATGAAGACGGCAAGCATCAGTGTGCAGCTGTACTTGATCAGGAAGGTGCCTCCCAGGGCAAATCCCAATAGCAGAGCCGTTGATTTCACGAAACGGTGACCGTTCTCATGCGCCACGTTATAGCGCAGGAAACGGTAGAACAGCGGCATCATCAGGGCGTAACAGTAGTCCTCGGCGCGCACCTCGATATGCGTCAGTCCGCTCAGGAAAAAGACGGCAGACAGCAGCACCGCAGCCAGCGCCAGCCGCGTGTCGCGCACGAACAGCCTGGCACATTTATAACATTGGTAGAAAATGAAGGTATAGAGCACGCACGACAGCCAGTACATGCCTGTGTAGTCATGCGGACTGATCAGGTAACCGATGCCGTAGATGAGCCACAGCAGCGGCCCCTTGCTGTCGGCAAAATCGACGTATGGCGTCATCCCGTTCATCCACGCCTTGCCGCACAGATAAAACCAGATCACGTCATGGTGCTGCCACAGGTCATACAGATAAGAATCCCACGACACCAGCAACAAAGCCACCACAGCAAAGGCACCAATACCCACCAGCGCCCACCGATTAACCCCACGTTCTCGATTAACCATCATCATGGCTGCGAAATTACTAAAAAAACATGATAAAGCCCCCAAACGGCGACTAAAAAAGACCTGCGCGCCGTGTTGATGGCGTGCAGGCCTTTTTCCTTTTAAGGGAGAGCAGGGTAGATGAAATGTCTCTAAGCCCTAAACTCTAAACTTTTAGTTGCGCGTAGTGCAACTAAAGTAATTACTTCTTGATGCCCATCTTCTTGGCGATCTTGGCGGGGATGGCATCCTTGTGCACCAGGATGTTCAAAGTCTTGGCGCGGAAGAAGGCCTCGCTGCAATAGAAGTAGCCCTCATACAGCTGGTTGGTGTCCCAGCTGTTCTGTACCTTGAAGTACTTGTTGCCTTCCTGGTCAACGGCCTTGCCCATGATGACCATGCCGTGGTCATCGGTGGTCTCCTTGTTGTCGAACATCTCCTGACGCTCCTCGGGGGTTACCCACTGCTCCTTAACCGGGCCCTTGATGTCCCACAGTTCGGCCTCGCGGTCCTTGTCACTCAGCTGAGCCCAGCGTGCCATGTCGGTACCTGCTGCATCGGGAACTTCCTTCTTCACGGGCAGGATGGCATAACCGTTGCGCCACTTGAAGCCTTTCTCGCTCACGTCAGAACCCCAAGCGATGCTGTAGCCGTTGTCGATAGCGTAGTTGGCAATCTCGAGCAGCTCGTCGATGGGCACGTTCTGATAGCTGGACCACAGCCAGTTGTCGGCCACCTCAAGGACGAAGGGCTGATAGTAGGGGTGGTGGGTAAACGATGCGATGGGCACATAATCGTCCATGTTCAGGCCCAGGCTGGCAGCCCAAGTCTGCGGGGTGTAGGTCTTGCCCTCGTACACGAAGCTCTCGGGCATCTTGCCCATGTAGCCGTCGAGGACACCCTTCAGAGCGTCCATCCAGGCGGGAGTGAGCTTGCCGCGGGTGTTCTTGTTGATGGTGCCTACAAAGCCGCTCAGCAGCGTGGTCAGCTCATGGGTATCGAACTTCTTGTCGCCATAGGTCATGCCGGTGTACACCTCGTTGGGTACCATACCGTATTTGCGCCATACGTAAGGAACATCCTCGGCAGCGCCACCCTCGGCAAAGTTGATCGTGCCATCCATGCGGATGTACTTGATGGCCTTGTCATAGTAGCAGTGGTTAACCACGAAGCCCTCGCTAAGGTGAACCTCCTTGCCGGTGAGGCGCAGGATCTCGTTCTCAAAGAAAGAGTTGGTCGAATAGCACCAGCACGTTCCGGACTTGTTTTGGTCCTTGACGGGGGTGTGACGGATAACCTTGGTGTCGGTGAACTTGAAACCGGTGCTGTCAGGGACAACAACCTTGTCATCGGCCATCATGTTGAAAGAAATAGCCGATGCGAGCAGTAAGAATAAGAATTTCTTCATAAAAAATGAGTTAGTTATTAATGATAGGTTAATTGAATTCTTGATTATAACTCGCAAATGTAGTTATTTTTTTTGTTTCCTGTCCTATATTTGGGCAAAAAAAGATAAAAAAGCCTCGTTGACGTCTGCTGAACGACAACGAGGCATGGTTTTTTCTAGAATCAGATAGATAAGATTTGATTGATGATGCTACAAAGGTACAATAATTTCGTTGAATGACGAAAAAAGTGTATTTTTGCCCCATGATTTATCCCTCAACTTTTGAGACCAAGATTGGCTTTGATGCCGTCAGGCGCGAACTGGAACGTCACTGCGTGAGCGCGTTGGGAGCGGCAAACGTGCCGCGCCTGCGTTTCTCGACACGTCGCGATGAGGTCATCCGCTGGCTCGAGGAGACCAACGAGTTCTTGTCCATCCTTCAGACAGGCCGTGAATTTCCGTTGAGTTACTATTTTGACTTGCGCGTTGTGCTCAAGGAGGTTTCCACGCCCGGCACATTCCTGTCGGCCGAGCGCCTGTTCGACCTGCAACGCCTGTTGGGAACGGTGACTCAAGTCGTGCGTTTCTTTGCGACCGACGGTGACGGTAACGCACCCTATCCACGCCTGAGGGAGTTGACCAGTGGCATGCAGGCCTTCCCGGAACTGAGCAGTGCGATCGGGCATGTGCTCGATAAGGCCGGCAACATCAAGGACACGGCGTCGCCGCACCTGCATGAGCTGCGGGTCTCGATTGCCCGTGTGACCAGCAGCATCAACGGCACCTTGCGCCGCATCATCGCTCAGGGCAAGCAGGACGGCATCCTGGAGAATGATGTGCAGCCCTCCCTGCGTGATGGCCGTCTGGTGTTGCCCGTGAGTGCCATGAACAAGCGCAAACTGCATGGTATTGTGCATGACGAGAGTGCCACGGGAAAAACCGTGTTCATCGAGCCCGATGCCATCGTCGAGGCCAATAACCGCATCCGCGAGACCGAAGCTGAAATCGCTCGCGAAATTATACGCATCCTCACCGAGGTGACCGACCAGATCCGTCCGCACCTCGATGAACTGGCCGGCGTGCTGGAAACGCTTGGACAGTTGGACTTTATCCGTGCCAAGGCACTGTTTGCCAAGGACGTGGGAGCACAGATGTGCCACATCGACCGCAAACCGGTGGTGGAATGGTACACGGCGATCCATCCCGCCCTGATGCTATCGTTGCGAACCCAGGGCAAGGAAGTGGTGCCCTTGAACATCAACCTGAACCAGCAAAACCGCATCCTGGTCATTTCGGGCCCCAATGCCGGCGGCAAGTCGGTGTGCCTGAAGACCGTAGGCGTTGTCCAGTACATGATGCAGTGCGGCTTGCTGCCCACGCTGCGCGACAATTCACACATGGGCCTGTACCATGACATTTTCATTGACATCGGCGACCAGCAGAGCATCGAGAACGACCTGAGTACCTATAGCAGCCATCTGCAGAACATGAAGCTGTTCCTCTCGAAGGGAGGTAAGGAAACTCTCATCCTTATCGACGAGATGGGCAGCGGCACCGAGCCCCAGATTGGCGGAGCCATCGCCCAATCCATCCTGGAGCAGCTCAACGAGCACCGGGTGATGGGTGTGATCACAACCCATTACCAGAACCTGAAGCATTTTGCCGATGAGACCGACGGTGTGGTCAATGGCGCTATGCTCTATGACCGCCAGCGCATGCAGCCTCTCTTCCAGTTGTCGATGGGTTATCCCGGCAGTTCGTTTGCCATCGAGATTGCCCGTAAGACGGGTTTGCCCCAGCAAGTGATCGACAAGGCCAGCGAGATAGTGGGCAGCGACTATATCAACATGGACAAGTACCTGCTCGACATCGTGCGCGACCGCCGCTACTGGGAGAACAAGCGCCAGGACGTGCGCGCCAAGGAAAAACGCCTCGACCAGATGATCGCCGACTATGACGAGCGGCTGGACAATATCCGTGCCGAGCATCGACAGATCATTCACGACGCGCGTGCCGAGGCACAGGAGATACTGAAGGGCAGCAACGCCCAGATTGAGCGAACCATCAAGGAGATTCGCCGCGAACAGGCTGAGAAAGAGCGCACTAAGGAGCTTCGTCGCCAGCTGGACGAGTTCAAGCTGCGCCTCAACGCCGCAGAACCCGAGGCTCCTGCCCGGCTTACTGAGCTCACACCCAACGACAAAGCTCATCGCAAACCAGCCAAAAAGAAAGCGAAACCCCAGCAAGCTGATAAGAACCGTCCCCTGCAGGCAGGCGACAATGTGGTGCTGAAGGGAACGACAACAGTAGGAACACTCATCAGCATCGACGAGAAATATGCGTTGGTGGCATTCGGGAACATCAAGACCCGAATCGAGGCCGACAAAGTAGAGCGTACCATGCGCAAGGAGAAGTTACCCAAAGCCGAATCCTTGGGACGTGCCACGACTGATGAAATCCGCACGCGACAGCTGAATTTCAAGCCGGATATCGACGTGCGCGGCATGCGCGCCGATGAAGCCTTGCAGGCCATCACCTATTTCATCGATGATGCCATCCAGTTCAGTGCTCAGCGCGTACGCATCCTGCATGGCACCGGTACTGGGGCGCTGAAGGTGGCCATCCGCGAGTACCTGCACACCGTCTCGGGTGTGAAGTCTTATCGCGACGAGCATGTGCAGTTTGGTGGCGCAGGAATCACTGTAGTGGAATTGGAGTAATTTTGGATTATAGATTAGTGATTAGAGAAATGATCGAGGACAATATATTTTTCAAGCCGTTCAGGACAACGGGAGGAACCATACCATTTGACCGCATCACGACGGCCGACTACGAGCCGGCCATTCGTCAGGGTATCAAGGAACATGATGCCGAAGTCAAAGCCATCGCAGGCAATGATGCCGAGGCGACTTTTGAGAACACCATCGTTGCGCTCGACCGTGCAGGGGCAACCCTGAGCCGTGTCTTGGGTGTGTATTACCCTATGCTCTCGGCCAATGCCGACGATGCCTTGTTAGAGGTGAGCAACCGCATGGCCCCGCTGTTGAGTGAGCATTTCAACAGCATTACGCTCAATGAGCAGTTGTGGGAACGCGTGAAATATGTACACGACCATTTTGATGCCTCACGGCATGATGTCGAGGACCGGATGCTGATGCGTGAGACCTACGACGGCTTCATCCGCAGCGGTGCCAATCTGCAAGGTGCTGACCGTGAGCGTTATCGCGAACTGTCCAAGCGTTTGACTGAACTGACTTTGAAGTTTGACCAGAACGCCCTTAAGGAAACTCCCCGTTATGAACTGTGGCTCACACAGGACGACCTGGCCGGATTGCCCGAGAGCACCCTCGACGCGGCACGTCAGGCGGCGAAGGAAAAAGGCCGCGAGGATGCCTGGCTGATCACGCTGGATGCGCCCAGTTATGGCCCGTTCATGAAGTATAGCGACCGTTGCGACCTGCGCGAGAAGTTGTACAAGATGTACAACCGCCAGTGTACCAGCGGTGAATACTGCAATCTGGATGTGCTGCGTGACATTGCCAACACCCGATTGGAGATCGCCCGCCTGATGGGTTGCAAAACCTTTGCCGACTACAAGCTGCAGCATACGATGGCCGAGACGCCCCAAGCGGTCTATAACATGCTCAACCAGTTGCGTGAGGCCTATTTGCCGGTGGAACGCAGCGAGATGGAGCGTTTGACAGAATTTGCCGGTAAACTGGAGGGCAAGAAGGTAGAAATCATGCCCTGGGACTACAGCTATTACAGCAATAAGGAAAAGGACTCGATGTTTGACATCAACGACGAACTGTTGCGTCCATATTTCGAGTTGAGCAAGGTGACCAAGGGCGTCTTTGGCTTTGCCAGGCGGATGTATGGCCTGCGCTTTGTCCCCAACCACGATGCGCAGGTGTTCCACCCCGAGGTGGAGGTGTTTGACGTGACTGATGAGGACGGCAAGGCTGTGGGTGTGCTCTACCTCGATTTCTTCCCACGTGCAACCAAGCAGAGCGGAGCATGGATGACGAGTTTCCGTGAGCAGTACATCGACGGCGATGGCAATGACGTGCGACCGCTGGTGACCTTGACGATGAACTTCTCCCGTCCTACCGATACGAAGCCGTCGTTGCTCACCGTGCGTGAGGTCGAGACGTTCATGCACGAGTTCGGTCACGCATTGCACCAGCTGTTGAGCCGTTGCAAGTATCAGTCACTCTCGGGAACCAACGTCTATCGTGACTTTGTCGAGGTACCCTCACAATTCAACGAGAACTACGTCTATGAGCGGGAATTTCTGGACAGTTTTGCTTCTCATTACCAGACGGGCGAGCCCGTTCCTCAGGAACTGATTGACCGCTTGTTGGCTTCGTCGCAGTATGGTGCCGCGTACGCTTGTGTGCGGCAGTTGGGCTTCGGATTTCTCGATATGGCCTGGCACAGCATTTCAGAGCCCTATGTGGGCGATGATTTCCAATTCGAGTATGATGCGACCAAGGATGTGAAGGCGTTTGAACCCGTTGAAGGTTGCATCATGTCTCCACAGTTCACCCATTTTTTCTCGGGTGGATATGCTGCGGGTTACTATGGCTACAAATGGGCCGAAGTGATTGAGTGTGACGCCTTCTCCAAGTTTCAGGAAGACGGCATTTTCAATCGCGAGACGGCCCGCCAGTGGGTCGATAACGTCCTCTCCCGTGGTGGCACCGAGGCCCCGATGGCGCTTTATCAGCGCTTCCGCGGTCGTGAGCCCCGCATCGATGCCATGATGCGCCGCGACGGCATTGCCCTTTCAACTGACAATGAATAAGAACAAATCAGGATTACAGGTATGAATAGGACGTTTAGAAAAGCAAGGATGGAAGATGTGCCGGTCATCATGCGGCTCATCGAGGAGGCGCGCGGCATCATGCGGTCGTGTGGTAACATGAACCAGTGGATTGGCGGCTATCCTAGCCGTGAGACTATTGAGAACGACATTAACAACGGGCATTGCTACCTGTGTGTGGAGCAGGGTGGGGAGATTGTAGCCTCGTTTGCCTTCATCCCTGGCCCTGAGCCCACTTACAAGGAGATATATGAAGGCCAGTGGCTGGACGATAAACCCTACTATGTGGTACACCGCTTGGCCAGCACGGCAGCGAGTCATGGCATTTTCAACGACGTGATGGACTATTGCATGGACGTGGCGGGCTGCCTGCGCATCGACACCCACCGCGACAACGTGATCATGCGCCACGTCATTGAGCGTTATGGCTTCACTTACTGCGGCATCATCTACCTGCTCAACGGCGACGAGCGTCTTGCCTATCAAAAAGCCGCCACCTCATCCCGCTAGCTTGTCCCGGTATGGCAAGCCATCGGCTTGTAAGAAAAGAAAAACAATCAGGGCTGGCCCATAAGAGCCAGCCCTGATTTGTTATAAGGGATTAATCTTGTGTTCTAGATTAGTTCTTCAGCTCGTCAGCTACCTTCTGAGCAGCCTCAGCGCCTTTCTCCTTGGCGGCGTCAACGGCATTGCCAGCAGCATCCTTAACGGCCTCCTTAGCGGCGTCAACCTTCTCGGCAGCAGCGTCGGTAGCAGCGTCAACAGCCTCACCAACCTTCTCAGTAGCCTGCTTTGCTACGAACTCAGCAAAACCAGCCTTCAGGTTCTCGGGAACATCGATGTAACCGGTGATCTTCTCAGCCAGGGTCGGGATCTTAGCCAGGATGGCATCCTTGTTGTTGTCCCAAACGGTCTTCAGGATGTTGATGATGTTGAAGTAACCAGCCTGGTCACCACCGTTCAGCAACTCCTCAGCCTTAGCCTTGATACCATCGAGCAGGCTAACAGCAGCAGCCTCATCAGCGCAGTTCAGCAGGTCGTTAGCTACACCGTCAACAGTGTACTCAGCTACGGGAGCCTCTTCAACAGCAGCTTCCTCAGCGGGCTTGGTCTCAGTCTTGCAACCAACAAAAGCGATAGCAGCAACAGCTGCAAACATCAATAAAAACTTCTTCATAATAAAACAACTTAAATAAATAAATGATTAATAATAAAACGAATCAACGCCGCAAATGTAACGGCTATTTTTGAATTGACAAATTTTTTTGCTCCCAATTTTCATTTTTTAGCACTTTTATTGCCCTTTTGGGCGGTTTTGCGACCAAAAAACTTTACCTTTGCGGTGCGTAATCTGGTCCAGCGCCTTTTGCTACAATTTTCGTGCCAAACTGGTCGCTGCCAGCAAAAAAATGATATTTAGCGTCTGACAACTAAAAAAACTAACAACTAAATACTTACAGCATGTTTGTGTATATTTTAATGGGAGGTATTTTTATCCTGAGCTTGATTGTTCAGAACTCCCTCAAGTCAAAGTTTGCGAAGTATAGTAAAGTGCCTTTGGGCGTACCCATGGCAGGTCGTGATGTCGCCAACGCGATGCTGCAGCAGAACGGCTGCGGCGACGTGCAGGTGACCAGTGTGAGCGGTCAGTTGACCGACCACTTCAACCCGGCTAACAGGACGGTGAACCTGAGTGAGCCCGTCTATGGCACCAACAGCATCGCTGCTGCCGCAGTGGCTGCTCACGAGTGTGGCCATGCCGTTCAGCACAAGGTGGGCTACAGCATGCTGCAGTTGCGCACCAAGATGGTTCCTATCGTGTCGTTTGCTTCCAAAACGGTGCAGTGGCTGCTGCTTGCCGGCATTGCCGTGTATGAAATGACCGCATTGCCCTTGTATATTGCACTTGCCATGTTTGCCGCAACGGTAGCATTCAGCTTTGTGACCCTGCCTGTCGAGGTGGATGCCAGCCGTCGTGCCATCAAGTGGCTCGAGGGCTCGGGAATCGTTGGCGGTGAGCAGTTGGGCTATGCCAAGGACGCCTTGCGTGCCGCTGCCTATACCTATGTGGTAGCAGCCATCGGTTCACTCGCTACATTATTATATTACGCTGCCATTTTCTTAGGAGGCCGCCGTCGCTGATCAACGAAAACTAACAACTAGAAACCAAAGACTAGAAACTAATAATTTAAATGGCACAAAAACCATCTATCCCCAAGGGGACGCGCGACTTCTCACCCATCGAGATGGCGCGCCGCAACTATATCTTTAACACCATCAAAGACGTCTTCCTGCTGTACGGATTCCAGCAGATTGAAACACCCGCTATCGAGAACCTGTCCACACTGATGGGCAAGTATGGCGAGGAGGGTGACAAACTGTTGTTCAAGATTCTGAACAGCGGTGATTATCTCAAGGATGCCCCCGACGACCTGCTAGCGGCACATGATTCGCTGCACTTGACTACCAAGATCAGCGAGAAAGGTCTGCGTTACGACTTGACGGTGCCCTTTGCACGCTATGTCGTGCAGCACCGCAACGACGTGCAGATGCCTTTTAAGCGTTACCAGGTGCAGCCTGTGTGGCGTGCCGACCGTCCGCAGAAGGGCCGTTACCGTGAGTTCTACCAGTGTGATGCCGACATCGTGGGCAGCGACTCGCTGTGGAACGAAGTGGAACTGGTGACGATGATCGATGAGGTGTTCAACCGTTTTAACATCAATGTCGCCATCAAGCTGAACAACCGCAAGATCCTGAGCGGTATTGCCGAGGTCATCGGTGCTGCCGACAAGATTATTGATATCACCGTCGCCATCGACAAGCTCGACAAGATCGGCATCGATAACGTCAATGCCGAGTTGAAGGAGAAAGGCTTGAGCGATGAGGCAATTGCCACCTTGCAGCCCTTGCTGGCACTTGATGGTACCAACGAGGAACGACTGGCCGCGCTGGCATGGATGCTGGCAAGCAGCGAAGTGGGCATGAAGGGCATCGAGGAGATGCGCTATGTGCTCACCCAGGTTGCTGCCTTGGGCACTCGTGCCCACGTGGAACTCGATGTGTCGCTGGCGCGTGGCTTGAACTATTACACGGGCACCATTCTCGAAGTCAAGGCCCTGGATGTTGCCATCGGCAGCATTACGGGCGGTGGACGCTATGATAACCTGACGGGCGTATTCGGCATGCCCGGCTTGTCGGGTGTGGGCATCAGTTTTGGTGCCGACCGTATCTATGATGTACTGAATGCTCTCGACCTCTATCCTGCCGACACCATGGCAACGGCTCGCGTGATGTTCGTCAACTTTGGCGACCTGGAGGCGGCTACTTCGTTGAAGCACATCATGGCATTGCGCCGTGCAGGCATCAGCGCAGAATTGTATCCCGACAGCGCCAAGATGAAGAAACAGATGAATTACGCCAACGACCGCCAGATTCCCTATGTGGCTATTGTCGGAGCAGACGAGGTGCAGAACGGCACGATCGCGCTCAAGAACATGGTCACCGGTGACCAGCAGTCGTTGACTGTCGAACAGGTCATCGAGCAGTTGGGAAAGTGATTCGATTCAGATTTCCGGAATTATGAACAGTATGTACCAGCAATTGATGCAGTTACCGCTCTTTCAGGGCGTGAGCACCGATAAAATCACGGCACTTGTCGAGAAACTGCCGTTTCATTTCCTCAAGTTCCGTAATGGGGAGCAGATTTTTGCTGCTGGTGACCCATGCACCCACATGAGGTTCATCGTTTCGGGACGTGTCAGGCTGGAAACTCCCTGTGACCACCTGCGTGTGTCGTTGTTGCAGACCTTGGCAATGCCGCATGTGCTGGCTGCAGAGTATCTTTTCGGCCGGGAAACGACCTATCCCTATCATGCTTATGCCGACGGGTCGTGCGGCATCCTGCAGTTGCGCAAGAGTGACTATATCAAGATGCTTGGAGCCGATAAGGTCTTCCTGTTCAATATCCTGAATTACCTGTCATCAGGCAGTCAGCGCAGTATGTCTTCCATCTTGGCCACCAGGGACGGCTCTGTCATGGAACGCTTGGCCATGCTGGTGGATGCGTTGTCTATCACGGGTGCTACCGATGTGACGTTGCGCTTCAAGCAGAAGGACCTGTGCGCCCTGCTGGGAACGCAGCGCACAACGCTCATCGCTTCGCTTGACAAACTGTCAGACGAGGAGATCCTGGACTACGACAGTAATGAATTGCATATCCTTGACCAGCAGCGGTTGGTCGATTTGATACGGAAGTAAGACACCCATTTTAGAAAATGAAATACACTTATTATACCCTAGGAACGTGTTCATCCCAGATTGATTTTGAACTGGACGAGCAAGGCGTGATCCGTGACGTTCAGTTTACGGGCGGTTGCCATGGCAATCTGCAGGGCATTTCGGTGCTGTTGCGCGGCATGAAGGCTGCTGATGCCATCGCCAAGCTGCAGGGCATCCGTTGCGGTTACAAGAACACTTCGTGCCCCGACCAGCTGGCCAACGGCTTGCGACAGGCATTAGATATGAAGAATTAGTTAAATATTTGATAATTAGTAAATTAAATACAATACAACAATGAAAAGTTTTTTTATCCTGGTAGCTGCTGTTGCAGCTCTGACTCTTATCGGATGTACCGAAAGTGATTATGCCAAAAAGGGCAAGGAAATGGCTGTCCAGCTCGATCAGGCTGTTGAGAAGCAGGACAAAGATGCTGCTCTTGCTGTCGACAAGGCAATCCGTGAGGCCGAACAAGAAATTATGGCATTGAACGATTCGGCGGCTATTGCCGACTTTCGTGAGGCCCTCAGGGAGTCACGCCAGCGCAATACGCCTTTCCTGACAAAGATTAAAGTGGAAAGCGGCGTTGATCGCAAAGAAGCACTCAAAGAAGTGACGCAGGATGTCATGAACGGCGATGTCAATATCCAGGCCGTGACCGCATCGATTGATTCCCTGTTGAAGATCGATGAGGAGCAGCAGAAGAAATAACATAGTATCGCATGTTGCGAATGATTCGGAACATCGCGGTTGCTGTGGCGGCATGCTTGATGCTGGCGGCTTGTGGCACGGGTATCGAAGTGACCGAGCATGTGACCGACAAGGACGTGCGGCGGGTCATGGACCAGATTGACTCGCGCCAGCCTGCCGTGACACTAGAAGCCTACGTTGACTCGCTTACGGCATGGAAAATAGGTAAGCGCTTCTGGGTGGCCGATGACAGGGTGACGCAGATGCTTGCCGAAACCGATGGCTATGACAAGGATACCCTGCATCTGGCTGGCCGCACGCTCATTTACCAAGGGTGGACGGCGAGCGGCACATTCGATAGCCGCCGGATCTATATTGATTTGGAGGATAGCCAAACCGGTGAAATGTATCACTACCGTGGAGGGAAGTTCGAGGAGGCCCGTCGTCCGGGTTTCACCTTGCCCATGCTTATCGACTTGGATATGGTGGACCATGTAGCGCGGCAGTTGGTTGGGAAAGATTTCTATATCCACACGCCCATCTGGTATGACCGCCAAACCGAGCAGATGAAGGATGGCCGCCACTTCATCAATGTGCGCATCGACAGCGTCTTGCCCGGAAATGCCGTGTTACCCCTGCGCGTGTTGTTCACGGCAGCCGATAATGGTGAGAAAGCGATGGTGTGGATGAACAATAATATTTCAACCATGCATGGCCGGGATTTTGACGCACTCTTCTCGGCGTCAGACCCACGGCAGTCTTATCCAACCATCAACGACGCCAACTGGGACCTGATTACTCATGGCAAAGTCGTCGTGGGCATGACTAAAGATGAATGCCGCTTGGCGCTTGGCAACCCCAAGAGCATCAGCGAGCGTCCCGACCAGGCGGGAATGAGGGAATATTGGTATTACGACGGTGGAGCCTACCTTTATTTTGTTGATGGGCTTCTGAGTCAATTCAGGAAATGATGGAACCTACCACGCTTGAAATAGAATTTTTGGGAACGGGTACTTCGACAGGTGTGCCCATGTTGCGTTGCCATTGTCCCGTGTGTATGAGCGACGATCCGCGAGACAAACGCTTGCGCACGTCGGCCATCGTGCGTTATCAGGGCGCTAGAATTCTCATCGACTGCGGCCCCGACTTCCGCACACAGATGCTGCGGGCCAGCGACGACAACCTGGATGCAGTGCTCCTGACCCATATCCATTTTGACCACGTTGCGGGACTCGACGACCTGCGGGCCTATTGCTTTGAGCGTCCCATGCCGCTGTATGCCCGAGCCGATGTGGTGATGAATCTGCACAAGCGCATTCCCTATTGTTTTGCCGAGAATCCTTACCCGGGAGTGCCTCAGTTTGATGTTCATGTCATTGATGACGACACGCCGTTCCTGGTCGAGGGCGTGCGTGTCGAGCCCATCCCCGTGATGCACTACAAGTTGCCTATTTTGGGCTTCCGCATCGGTCCGCTGGCCTATATAACCGATGCCAAGACCATTGACGACGAGGTGGTGGACAGCCTCAAGGGCATTCCGTTGCTGGTCATCAACTCGTTGCGCGTGGGCGAACACATGTCACACATGTGCCTGGACGAGACACTCGCTATCGTGGAACGTGTCAAGCCGGCTCGCACGTTGCTCATCCACATGAGTGACCGCATGGGATTGCATGCCGATTCCCCGAGGTTGCTGCCTCAAGGTGTGGAACTGGCTTATGACGGACTGATTGTAAAGGTGTAGCTGATGGACGAAATCAAGATATCGCAGCTGCAACCAGGCGAAAAAACGTCTGGTCTGCAGTTCTTTGAGGGACGTGTTCAGGCGGGTTTCCCCAGCCCTGCCCAGGGCGAATATGCTGACACCATCGACCTGAACCGTGCCTTGATCACCAATCCTGCTGCCACTTTCTGTGCCCGTGTCATCGGTGATTCGATGGTGGATGCGGGCATCAACGAGGGCGACCTCCTCATTATCGACCGTTCGCTCAATCCTCATGACGGCAATATTGCCGTGTGTTTCATCGATGGCGATTTCACGGTGAAAAGACTGAGCGTGCGTGCCGACGGCATCTACCTCACTCCTGCCAATGCCTCTTTCCCCGAGCTCAAAGTGAGCGAGGACAGCAATTTCCAGGTGTGGGGCATAGTATCCCACATCATTAAGAGACTGTAGCGGTGAGCCGGGCATCAGGGCATATCGAGCGCTGGGGCACAATGTTTTATGTGTTGTGCGTGCTTGTCGTTGCCTGGCAATGCTTCATGGTGGCGCTTGACACGCAACTGGGCGGCTTGGGCCAGTTATTTCACAACTGGCACGTTGTCGCCATCTCGCTGGCCAATGCTTTGCTGCTTTTGTCCCCCTATTGGCTGCTGCGTCGCCGCTGGCGTTGGCTGGTGTGGATACCATTGACTTTGCTCACCGTCTGGTGCCTGATGCAGGTGTGCTATTGCCGCGCCTATGACGACCTGATGCCCTGGCAGAGCCTGACTCTTACCCAAAACGTCAATTCCACCCTGGCTGCTACAACGCTCTCGCTGCTGCGGTGGCAGGATTTGCTCATTCTGGTGCCATATTTGCTGCTGGTGGCTGTTTGCCTGCTGGGACGGCGCACGCGGGAAGATGGTGAACGGCTCAAGCCTTTCCTGCTGTCGTTGGCGGGCTGTCTGTTATTGTCTTTGGCAGGATATCTTGTCAAGGGCGAAAATTATGAGAAACGCTTCCTGCACAACTTCAGCAACCGCGGCTACTTCGCTCAGAACGGTATGATCCCTTATGGGGCGTTCTCGCTCTACCAGGCTTTGTTCAACAACCACAAGGTGACCGATGAAGAACGCGCTATGGTGGACCGTTTTCTCGCTGAAGATTGCCCCAACTACACCGATAATCCCTATTCGGCTGACGGCCGTTGCAATCTGGTGCTCATCATAGTGGAGTCGTTGCACACATGGCCCATCGGCATGCAGGTGGACGGTCGTGAGGTGACTCCCGTCATGAACAGCCTGGTGGCCGGCGATAGTGTGATTTATGCTCCGCATGTCCTGTTCCAGACCAGCCATGGGCACTCCAGCGATGCTCATTTCATCTACAACACGGGCCTGCTGCCCCTGCGTGACGGCGTGGTGGCGGTACATCATGGCGATGGGCCATATCCCACGTTGGCGGCGGCTCTGCCAGGCTATGACTGCCGGGAAATCATCTGCACGCCTGGCGTCAACTGGAATCAGAATGTCACGGCTCGCACCTACGGGTTTGACACCCTATACACCCGTGAGCACTTGGCGGCAGCACTCAAGCGTCAAGGCAATATCGACGATGCGGCGCTCATCGACTTTGTTGGAGGCCTGTTGCCGTCCTTGCATCAGCCGTTTTTCCTTGAAATGGTCACCATGACCATGCATGCGCCTTACACCGATGGCAAGTTGCCGCCCTCATGGATTACAGCCAGCGACACCCTCAATGCCGAGGCTCGAGGTTACCTTAACTGCGTGCACCTTACCGACAGTTGCATCGGTGTGTTTATCAACGACTTGCAGCGCCATGGATTGGCAGGGAACACGGTGCTGGCCATTGTCAGCGACCATACCCAGCTTTACCGTAATCGGGTCATGGGAATCTCGGACTATGACGCGGTCCCCGACGATTGGGGCATTCCCTTGATCATTGCGGGCTGCGACACCACGTTGCGGTACGATGCCGTTATTGGCCAGGTGGATGTCTATCCCACGCTGCTCGACGTGATGGGTGCCAATGCCTATCCGTGGAAGGGCCTCGGCCACAGCATCCTGCGATATCCTGTCGCTGGTGCCATCCAGCCGCGCAACATGTCGGTCATTGGCGACAGCACGGCGCTCACCCCACAGCAACGCAAGGCGTGGGACATCAGCCGCCTCCTCATTTTCGATCGTGTGCAGCGGTTTTCGCTCCGGTGATCGGGCGATTTGCTCCATTGGCTAAAATGTGCTATATTTGCAGCCGATAAAAGTAAACAGTATTGCAATCCAAGTAATGATGAAATCACGACTATTCTCGAGTGAAAGCCGCCTGAGCGACCTGATTACCGCCCATCCGTCGCTGTTGACCTTGTTGACACGGCTGGGCATCTCTCTGGGCTTTGGCGACCGCTCGATTGCCGACGTGTGCGAGGAGAGTGGGGTGGACACGGCTTTCTTCCTGCTCATCTGCAACGTCTATACTTTCAACAACTACGTGCCCTCGACGGCAACTATCCTGGGCACCGATATGGCTGGCCTCGTGCCTTATCTGGAGAAATCCCACAAGTACTATGTCGATAAGCGCTTGCCCCACATCGAGCTCCACCTGGATGCCATTGCCCAGAAGCTGAACGGCCGCATCGGGCAGGTATTTATCAGTTTCTTCAAGGAATACAAGCGTGAGGTGGTAGAGCATTTTGCCCACGAGGAGCGTGACGTGTTCCCCCACATCGAGGCATTGATGGGTGGCAAGAAAGATACGACCTACAGCATCGGCGAGTTTGTGCACACGCACAGCGACATCGAGGGCAAACTGGACGATCTGCTCAATATCGTCTTCAAGTACCTGCCGCCTCAGGTCGATGACGACAATGTGACAGACGTGGTGTATGATATCCTGCGGTTGAGCGAGGATTTGAAGAAGCATACCTTTATCGAGGAGAAAATCATGGTGCCGCTGGTTCAGCACCTCGAAAATGCCATCTTGAAATGATGAAGCGACGCCTGTTGATAGTCGAACCCTCGGAGGTGATTGTTGAGGGGCTGAAAGCCATCCTTGACGGCCAGATCCGTTTCAAAGTGCTTGAACCCGAATCGGATATCGACCACCTGGAAGAGCGCATACTCAGTGCCCGTCCTGACATCGTGCTCATCAATCCGACCCTGCTGAGCAACGTCAGGCACTTGCAAGGTGAGCATGCGTTGGCTCTGGTGGCATTGGTTTATCAGTATGTGGAGCGGGATGAGCTCAAGCAGTATGATGCTGTAGTGGACATCCGTGACAGCCGCGCCGAGGTCATCGAGACGCTGGCTCAGGTGGCGCCTGGCGAGGATGAAGCTGTCAAGAGCAATTATGAGTTGACCAAGCGTGAGACCGCGGTGCTCGTGCAACTTGCCCAGGGCAAGACCAACAAGGAGATTGCCGATGCCCTTAACGTGAGCGTCCACACCGTCATCAGCCACCGCAAGAACATCACCCACAAGACCGGCATCAAGAGTGTGGCTGGCCTCACCGTCTATGCTATGCTCAACAACCTCATTGATGAGAGCGCCCTGTTGTAAACAACTGAATACTAGAACGAGAGAAGAAAAATTGATATGTTACTGACAAAAATGTTGGATAAGTTTGGAGACTACTGCATGTTCATGTGGAGGGTCACTGCCATCCCCGACAAGTGGAAAGTGTTCTTCAAACGCTATCTTAACGAAATCGCCAAGTTGGGCATCGACTCGATACCGCTGATCATCATCGTGTCGCTGTTCATCGGCTCGTTGTGTACGATTTTGATTAAGCTCAATATCTCTAACCCGCTGTTGCCCCGTTACACCGTGGGCCTGACGACGCGTGAGATTATCCTGCTGGAGTTCTCATCGACCATCCTATGCCTGATTCTGTCGGGCAAGATAGGCTCCAATATCGCCAGTGAGGTAGGCACCATGAGGGCCACCGAGCAGATCGATGCGCTGGATATCATGGGTATCAACAGCGCCAATTTCCTGGCGATGCCTAAAATTCTGGCGCTGATTACTATCCTGCCGTTCCTGGTGGTTATCTGTATGGCAACCAGCCTGTTTGGCGGATGGCTCATCTGCATCATCACGGGCATTGTTGACCCTGACACCTATATCTTTGGCATCCAGTCGCTGTTCATCGAGTGGTATGTGTGGTTTGCGTTGATCAAGTCGCTGGTGTTCGCTTTCCTGATGTCCACCATCGCCTGCTACTATGGCTACTCGGTCAAGGGCGGCTCGGTAGAGGTGGGTCAGGCCAGTACCGACACCGTGGTGATGAGCAACATCATGATTCTGGTTGCCGACGTCATATTAACCCTGTTGTTACTCTAACAACAAACAACTAAAGACTAACAACTGATATATGATAGAAGTTAAGCATCTTTCCAAGACCTTTAAAGAAGAAGGTGGAAACCGCCAGGTGTTGTTTGACATCAATGCCAAGCTCTATGACGGTAAGACCAACCTCATCATCGGTCAGTCAGGCTCGGGCAAGACGGTTCTGATCAAGAATATTGTAGGCCTCTTTGATCCTGACGAGGGCGAAATCCTGTACGACGGGCGAGACATCACCCGCATGGACCGCAAGCAGCGTAAGGAATTGCGCAAAGAGATCGGTATGCTTTTCCAGGGATCAGCGCTTTTCGACAGCGAGACCGTGATGGGTAACGTGATGTTCCCGCTGGTCATGTTCAGCAAGATGTCTAACAGCGAAATTCGTGATCGTGCCCAGTTCTGTATCGACCGTGTGAACCTCACGGGCAGCGAGAACAAATTTCCCAGCGAGCTCTCCGGCGGTATGCAGAAACGTTGTGCTATTGCACGTGCCATCGCTCTGAATCCCAAGTATCTGTTCTGCGACGAGCCCAACTCGGGTCTGGACCCCAAGACGTCGATCGTTATCGACGAGCTCTTGAGCGACATTACCCATGAGTTCGGCATCACCACCATCATCAACACCCACGACATGAACTCGGTGATGGGCATTGGCGAGAACATCGTCTTCATCAACAAGGGACATGTGGGCTGGATTGGCACCAAGGACGAAATCTATGACGTGGACAACGATGACCTGAACAATTTCGTCTATGCCACCGACCTGTTCCGTGATGTGCGCAAGTACCGCCGCGAGCACGGCTACAAGAAATAGTCAAAGAAAAGATTAAAAACTAAGGACTAGAAACTAAGGACTAGAAACTAACAACTAAAATATGACTTGCAAAGAGGAAATCCTGGAGTTGTTGCGTTCGACCGGACGTGAGGGTATCGAGGACGTGATTGGTGATCTGGAATCTTGGGGCTTTTTCACGGCTCCTGCATCGGCCGGTCACCACTTGAATGTCGAGGGCGGTTTGGCACGTCACTCGCTCAACACCTGCAAGGCGGCTCTTGCTGTGTTCGAGGCCATGAAGACGGTAGAGCCGGGTCTTGAGCATGAGGTGAAGCGCGACAGCATCATCCTGTGCAGCCTGCTGCACGACGTGTGCAAGTGCGACATCTACAAGCGCACAGTCAAGAAACGCAAGAACGCGTTGGGCATTTGGGAAGATGCCGAGGGGTACAAGATCACTTACAAGGGTTTCCCGATGGGACATGGCGAGAAGTCGTTGACGTTGCTGCTGTGCAGCGGTCTTCCCTTGGACGACGACGAGATGCTGGCCATTCGCTGGCACATGGGCGCCTGGGGTGTGAACCAGAACAGCTATGAGGACATGCGCAATTATGATGCGGCGCGCAAACTTTATCCGCTGGTGACCATCATCCAGACAGCCGACGGCCTGGCAGCCAGCATCATGGAACGCACAGGTGAGGAGATTGACGAGTTATGACACGTAACATCAACATCCTGTTGTGTGACACTTTTCCAGGAAGGTTGCCCGACTTTATCCCAAACTACGAGTCACTTTTTATGGACCTGTTTGCCTCTATTGGCGAACAGGTTTCATACAAGATATTCCAGACTTGGCAGGGCGAATTGCCGGCATCGGTCAACACCGATGAACTGTATCTGGTCCCCGGCAGCCTGGATTCGGCCTACGATGACAAGCCATGGATTGTCGCGCTGGTGAACTGGATTGAACACGCCTATTGCCGTGGTGCCAAACTGATGGGCGTGTGCTTCGGCCATCAGGCGATTGCCAGGGCGCTGGGCGGTGAAGTGAAGCAATATGACGGCGGCTATGGTGCCGGGATAAGGACCTCGCAAGTGATTGACGAGTGCATGATGCCCTATTTCCCGAGAAAACAGATGCGTTTGCTCTATAGTCACCATGACCAGGTGACTGCATTACCGCAGGACGCCGTGCTGTGTGCCACCAGCGATTTCTGCAAGAACGAGTCGTTCAGGATAGGCAACCAGGTCGTCACTTTCCAGGGGCATCCCGAGTTCACGGTGGCTTACAGCCGTCATCTGCTCCTGAATTGCTGCGATGACGTGAACGAGGACGTCAGGCTCAAGGCATTGCGCAGCCTTGACGAGATGACGCCAATGGGAACCGCTGCAGCCCGTTTCGCCCTCAATCTGCTGAATGAAATTCGATAAGTTGAGGATAATTATAGAATATATACTTGCTTTTTATTAATTTTTCCAATATCTTTGCGGTGCGGATTCATTTTCAGCAGTAAGTTGTACTCTTCTGCCTACCGCAATCCCCACGGATGAGTTTAACTAAAACAATTGATATTATTAACTGTTAAATTGATCTATTATGATAAAAAAATCACTCCATCTGTTGACCGCACTCGCAATGTGGTTAACGTGCGCACTGGCTGCCAGTGCCGCCGACACTTATGACTTCACTTACCAAAATCTGCAGTATGTCATCACCAGCAGCACCACGGCCAAGGTTGTCGGTCACGTGATAGCATCGCCTTCTGGCGGTTATATTATCCACGGTACTGCTACCAATTCTGCGACGGGTACCGAATACCGTGTCACTGAGATTGGAAAGGGAGCCTTCCAGAATTGTGAATATATCACCAGTATTACCATCTATGATAATGTCGTGACAATCGGCGAGAATGCATTCGCGGGCTGCAGCGGCATGGCCAGAGTGACCATTCCCAACACGGTGACCACCATCGGTGGTTATTCTTTCGGGAGTTGTACCTCTCTGACCGAAGTGGTTATCCCCAATTCAGTGACCTATGTGGGCGGATTGGCATTCCATGGCTGCTCGGCGCTCACCACTGTTGACCTGGGTGCGAACTGCCGTTTCAATCAAGTCAACTGGTCTTTGAACATCTTCATGGGCTGTACCAGTCTGACGGACATTACCTGCCGCAGCCTCGAGGCTTGGGAGTTCAAGGAGCCGATGTTTGAAGAGAGTACCTATGCCACTGCCACGCTGCATGTTCCCTCGAGTGCTCTTAATGCCTATCAGAATACCAATTACTGGAACAAGTTCACGCATGTAGAGGGATTCGCCGATGAATCGGGTGATGCGTTGAGTAGCGCCCTCAACGTCGAGGGTGGCAACATCCACTTCGTTTCTAGTGGTGACTATCCCTGGACAGTGGTGACCGGGAGCAGCCGCACCTTTGCCCAATCGGGCAATGCCGGCCAGCACGGCAGTTCATCGGTGTTGACAGCCACGGTGACATTGAGCAGCCCCATGTCGCTCTTCTTTGATTTCAAAGCCTGGGGAGAGGGCTCGAGCACAGCGTGGGATAAGTGTGAGTTCCTCGTCGATGGCGAGAGGCAGTTTGTTTACGGTGCCCTTCAGAACGATTGGGAGACCTATTCCGTGCCTTTGACAGCGGGTACCCACATGCTCACGTGGCAATATACCAAGGACGGCAGCGTCAACCCCACAGGCGACTTCTTTGCCGTGGACAATGTCTGCTTAGGTGCCGACCTCAGTCAGGCAGTCAGCGATGGCGCTTTCACGGTCACCTCCCTTGGAGCGTATCCGTGGATCGAGGTGACCGAGGGTACCCGCACCTATGCCCGGTCGGGCAATGCCGGCGTGTCCAGCAGCACGTCTGAGATGACCTCGACAGTTACGGTTAACACTTCGTCCATGCTCTCGTTTGATTTCAAGGCTTGGGGCGAGGGCACAAGCACAGCGTGGGACAAGTGTGAGTTCCTCGTCGATGGCGTGAGCCAGTTTGCTTACGGCGCGCGCAAGAACGACTGGGAGAATTATTCCATGCCTTTGACAGCGGGCACCCACACGCTCACGTGGCGATATACCAAGGACAGCAGCGTCAACCCCGAGGGTGACTACTTCGCCGTGGACAATCTCACCATTAGCGATATGGAGATGCGAGGTGATGTGGATGCCGATGGCAACGTGACCATCAGCGACGTGACAGCCCTGATCGACTACCTGCTGAGCGGAGATGCCTCGGGCATCGTTCTCGCCAATGCTGACTGTGACCTGGATGGCAATGTGACCATCAGCGACGTGACCACCCTGATCGACTACCTGTTGAGTGGCAATTGGCCTGGGAATTCTTTCTCCATCGGTGGTGTGACTTTCAATATGGTGCCTGTTGCCGGCGGCACCTTCACCATGGGATTTACAGGAGATAATCCCAGTAGCGATGAAAGTAACGCCTTGCCCGCTCACCAAGTGACGCTGTCGTCATACAGCATCGGTGAGACCGA
>JAEEGG010001267.1_pt1 | contig 69098 bp, 61 predicted proteins | sample 9134161 | NCBI WGS metagenome assembly JAEEGG01 (sample SAMN16246543, study PRJNA631951) | gut metagenome | biome: gut microbiome; feature: rumen; material: CR-attached | host: Bos | place: Iran: Karaj | collected 2018-10
CCGCCGCTTGGACAACTATTGCTACTATATGATGATGGATGGTCTCGAAGACCGCTATCAAACCCATTACCAAAGCCTTCAGGCCGCCCGCAAATGGGGTTTCAACATTTCCAACTTCATGGCTCTCTGCAAGACCATCGACGAAATCTTCGAGTTCATCGACTATTGGGACGAAGCCCGTCACCAATTGCCTTTTGCCATCGACGGCATCGTGCTGAAGGTCAACAGTTACGCACAACAGCAAGCTTTGGGCTATACGGCCAAGTCACCGAAATGGGCCATCGCATACAAGTTCAAGGCCGAGGAGGTGGAAACCGAGTTGCAAAGCGTCGACTTCCAAGTGGGACGCCACGGCACCATCACGCCTGTGGCCAACCTCGCTCCCGTGCAATTGGCAGGAACTACCGTGAAACGCGCCACCTTAAACAATGAGGACTTCATTCGCCAGTTCGACCTGCATTACGGCGACACTGTCACTGTGGTGAAAGGCGGTGAAATCATCCCGAAAATCATTGGGGTGAACTTCGACAAACGTCAAGCAGGAGCGCAACCCGTGACTTTTACAAAGGTCTGTCCGGTATGTGGCACCGAGTTGGTAAAGAACAAGGACGAAGCCGCTTGGTACTGTCCTAACGCACAGAGCTGTCCTCCCCAGGTGAAAGGCCGTATCGAGCATTTCATCAGCCGCAAGGCCATGAACATTGAGAGCCTTGGAGAAGGCAAGGTGGAGTTCCTATACGATGCCGGCTTGATCAAGGACGTGGCCGACCTCTATAGCCTCACTTTTAGCAAACTCTACGGTCTGTCCAACGACAAGGTCAGCTTCAAGGAGAAGACCGCAAAGAATATCATCGACGCCTTGGAGAAGTCGAAATCCGTTCCCTTCGAGCGGGTGCTGTTCGCTTTGGGTATTCGCAATGTGGGCGAAGTGGTGGCTAAGACCATCGTGGCCGAATATCACGACATCGACAGTATCATCCGTGCCTCCGTCGAAGAGTTGAGCGCCATCAACACCGTAGGCGAAGTCATTGCACTTTCAGTGAAAGCCTTTTTTGAAAATCCTGTAAATCTGGACATTGTACAGCGCCTAAGGGCTGCAGGTTTGCAGTTCGCCAAGGCCGAGACGCCCAAATCTGACAAAGAACAGGTGCTGGCAGGCAAGTCGTTTGTGGTGAGTGGCGTATTTGCTCACTATTCCCGCGATGGTATCAAAGAAACCATTGAGGCCTACGGCGGCAAAAACGTAGGCAGCATCTCTGGCAAGACCGACTATGTGCTGGCCGGCGACAAGATGGGTCCCGAGAAACGCAAAAAGGCCGAGTCATTGGGCATCCCCATCATCACAGAAGCAGAGTTCGACGCCATGATTGGGATGAAACGCGAGAAGGAAGAAGCAGGACTTCTCTTTTAAAACACCTCTTTCAACCGCCGCATCGCCTCCTCCACTGTCGACCTCGGACAAGCCAAGTTGATGCGGAAGAAACCGCTTCCTGCTTCACCAAAGTCTTTACCACGATTGAAGCCCAATTGCGCTTCCTGCGTCATCTTGCGCCACAATTCCTCTTCCGAAAGGCCGTAGCCGTTGAAGTCGAGCCACATCATATAGGTAGCCTGCGGCTTGTGGAACTTCACCTTGGGAAGGTTTGTGGTCAGGAAGTCCGCGACATAGTCGATGTTGCCTTGTACATAGTCAAGCAACTGTCCCAGCCATTCATCGCCGTCTGTCATGGCAGCCTGTGTCGAGACTTTACCGAAGATGTTGCCGAGATGCGCCTCCATATCTTCAACGTAGGCCACGTAGGTCTTGCGCAATGCCTCGTTTGGGATGATGGCCGTGGAAGTGGCCAAACCCGCCAGGTTGAAGGTCTTGGAAGCTGCATGGAAGGTGATGCTGTTCAAAGCATACTGATGTCCCAAAGTGGCAAAAGGCGTATGCTTGTAACCAGGCAGCACCAAATCACAATGGATCTCATCGGAGATGACAAGCACATGGTTTTTCAAGCAAATCTCGCCCAAAAGCAGCAACTCGTTTCGCGTCCAGCAACGGCCAACGGGATTATGAGGATTGCAGAGGATCAGCATCTTGGCTGTCTTGGCTTGCTCGACCAGTTGGTCAAAATTGAATTCATAGCCATCACCTTTATTAATTAAGGTGTTGTAGACCAACTTGCGTCCGTGGCTGCTCACGGCATGATGGAAAGGCGGATACACTGGCGGCTGGATGATAACCTCGTCGCCAGGCTGAGTGAAGGCCATCACGGCCAAATTGAAGCCACAGACCACACCAGGAGTAAACGACAGCCACTCCTGCTTCACTTCCCACTGATGACGGCGTTTCAGCCATCCCATAATGGATTGGAAATAGGCATCATCCTTGAAATGGTAACCATACACAGGATGCTCGGCACGTTCGATGACTGCCTTGCGGACAAAGTCGGGAGTCTCAAAGTCCATATCGGCCACCCACATGGGCAACACGTCGGGATTGCCGAACACCTGTTGGCGCAAATCATACTTAACGCAGTTGGTATCAGCGCGATTGATGATCTTGTCGAAATCGTATTTCATCGTAGCTTGTTTTTGATGCCGCAAAGTTGCGAAAAAAATCGCGGTTTTTGCCGTGGATAAGGAAAAAAGATGTACTTTTGCGCCGTCAAACAAAGACAAAACGTTCTTTCATTCTTGGGGGAGTCGCATAGTGGCAATTGCAACAGACTGTAAATCTGTCCGGGTATCCGTTCGGTGGTTCGAGTCCACCCTCCCCCACTTCAAAGCGAAGTGTTCGGCTTCGCTTTTTTCATGCCCTTTTCACAGAAAACAAAATTTCTCCAGCTTTTTTTCATCGCATTAAAATAATTGTATATCTTTGCACTACAAATACGTATGTTATGAAGATTTTTGTCGCCAAACTAGCATTTAAGACCACAACGGAAGATTTAAGAGCCCTGTTCGAGCAATTCGGCACGGTGGAATCCTGCAAGGTCATCATGGATCACGAGACAGGCCGTTCAAAATGTTACGGTTTCGTTGAAATGCCCAACGACGATGAGGCATACAAAGCCATCGTGGAGACTGACGAGACCGTCTTCATGGGTAACGAGCTGCAAGTCAAGAAGTCACGTCCACAAGCTGCTGCGGCTCCCAAGCCGGAAAAACCGGTACGCCCAAAGCGCCCACACCATCCTTACGTACCCAAGACGGAGGAATAATAATGCGGTAGCGCATTTTTTTCGCCCAAGTCGCCTACATATTTAAAAATATTCCGTATTTTTGCACCCGCAAAACGATGGCCTGGTAGCTCAGCTGGATAGAGCAACAGCCTTCTAAGCTGTGGGTCTTGGGTTCGAATCCCAACCGGGTCACGAAAAAGAAAAATCCCAACTCCTTTGGAGCTGGGATTTTTCATTATCCTAGGAACAATAGTGCGACTTACTTCACTTGGTCGACGATGGCCTTGAAAGCCTCGGGGTTGTTCACAGCGAGGTCAGCAAGGACCTTGCGGTTGATTTCGATGCCCGACTTGGTGAGCTTGTCCATGAATTGGCTGTAGTTCATGCCAAATTCGCGCACGGCGGCGTTGATACGGACAATCCACAGGCTGCGGAATTCGCGCTTCTTGTTTCTTCTGTCGCGATAAGCGTAGGTTTGACCCTTTTCGTAAGAGTTCTTCGCCACAGTCCACACGTTCTTTCTCGTGCTGAACTGACCTTTGGTCTTCTTCAGGATTTTCTTTCTTCTGGCTCTTGAAGCCACTGCATTGACTGATCTTGTCATTTTGTTTGATTTTTTCGTCCAGCGCCTCGCTCCTTTCGAGAACTTTTCTGCTGAGACAAATTACACATTGGGTTAATTACATGAGAAGCATTTGTTTCACGACTTTCTCGTCTGCTCTCTCAACGATTGCAGTGTGGTCGAGGTTACGTTTTCTCTTCTGGCTCTTCTTGGTCAGGATGTGGCCATGATAAGCATGCTTTCTCTTCAGCTTGCCGCTACCCGTTACTTGGAAACGCTTCTTGGCAGCGGACTTTGTCTTCATTTTCGGCATTTTACAAATAATTTAAAGTATTAAAAATGAGTTATTTCTTCGTCGATTTAGGAGCTATCATCATCTGCATGCGCTTGCCTTCCAACTTGGGCATCATCTCCACCTTACCGAACTCCTCCAACTCTTGCGCAAACTTCAGCAACATAATCTCACCCTGTTCCTTGTAGACAATGGAGCGGCCTCTGAAAAAGACCTCCACCTTGACCTTTGAACCTTCCTGCAAGAAACGTTTGGCGTGGTTCAGTTTGAACTCGAAGTCGTGCTCATCGGTCTGGGGTCCGAGGCGGATTTCCTTGATGACGACCTTGGTGGCTTTGGCTTTCTGTTCCTTCAGGCGCTTCTTCTGGTCAAAGACGAACTTCTTGTAGTCCATCGCCTTGCAGACCGGCGGATTGGCATCGGGTTGGATTTCAACGAGGTCGACACCCAATTCTTCTACGATTCTCAAAGCCTCGCGCAAGGGGTAGATGTTCGGTTCGACACCCTCGCCCACCAGACGCACCATAGGGGCTCTTACCTCTTCATTGATTCGATGGTTGAATCCGTCCTTATCCTTGTTCGGCTTCTGGCCGGGTCTTCCTTTTTGTGGAATCTGTGCTATTGTTTTAGTCTCCTATATTAAGTTTATATTCAGTTAGTTACTTATCTCTTATTCTGTTCCTCCTCGACTTGCTTGCGAATCAATTCGGCAAATTCGGCAGTCGGCATCGTGCCGAGGTCGACTTGACCGTGCTTACGCACCGACACCGAGTTCTCCGCTTCTTCCTTCTCGCCCACGATGAGCATGTAAGGATATTTCTTCATTTCGGCATCGCGGATCTTACGACCGATTTTCTCGTTGCGCTCGTCAATGAGGGCGCGAATATCGGACTTTTTCAGATACGATTGCAAATTTTTCGCAAAATCGAGATATTTTTCGCTCACAGGCAGGATGACGACCTGGTCGGGAGCCAGCCACAGCGGGAATTCACCAGCGCAGTGCTCGAGCAACACGGCCACGAAACGCTCCATGGAACCAAAGGGTGCGCGGTGCACCATCACAGGACGGTGTTTCTCGTTGTCAGCACCGATGTAGGTCAGGTCGAAACGCTCAGGCAGGTTGTAGTCCACCTGAATGGTACCCAACTGCCACTTGCGACCCAGGGCATCCTTCACCATGAAGTCAAGCTTGGGACCATAGAAAGCGGCCTCGCCATATTCCACATGGGCGGGCAGACCCTTCTCGGCGCAAGCCTCCTGAATGGCAGCCTCAGCCTTGGCCCAGTTTTCGTCCGTACCCACATACTTCTCGTGGTCGTTGGGGTCACGGAGCGATATTTGTGCTTCAAAGTTCTTGAAATCAAGGGCCTTGAAGATGATTTCGATGATTTCCATCACGCGGATGAACTCTTCCTTCACCTGGTCAGGACGGCAGAAGATGTGGGCATCGTCTTGGGTGAACGAACGCACGCGGGTCAAGCCGTGGAGTTCGCCGCTCTGCTCATAACGGTACACCGTGCCGAACTCAGCGCAGCGGAAAGGCAGGTCTTTATAGGAACGCGGCTTCCACTTAAAGATCATGCAGTGGTGAGGGCAGTTCATGGGCTTCAGCAGGTACTCCTCGCCTTCTTCGGGCGTGGTGATGGGGCGGAAGCTATCTTCGCCGTAGTGATCCCAGTGACCCGAAGTCACATACAGCTGCTTGCCACCGATATGGGGCGTGATGACTTGCTCATAACCGTATTCCTTCTGGATCTTGGTCAGATACTCTTGCAGGCGGAGGCGCAACTCGGTACCTTTTGGCAACCAAATCGGGAGACCTTTACCCACGATGTCATTGAACATGAAGAGTTCCAGTTCGCGACCCAGCTTGCGGTGGTCACGTTTCTTGGCTTCTTCGAGAAGTACCAGATACTCATCGAGTTCCTTCTGCTTCGGGAAGGTGATACCGTAGACGCGAGTGAGTTGCTTGCGCTTCTCGTCGCCACGCCAATAAGCACCAGCCAATGAAGTCAGCTTCACAGCCTTGATGACGCTCGTGTTCGGGATATGGGGACCGCGGCAGAGGTCGGTGAAGTTACCACATTTATAATAGGTGATGGTACCATCTTCCAGCTCGCTGATGAGTTCCTGCTTGTATTCGTCGCCTTTGTCGGTGAAATACTGCAACGCCTCGGCCTTGCTCACGTCGACGCGCTCAAAGGTTTGCTTCTCGCGGGCCAGTTCGAGCATCTTCTTCTCGATGGCGACGAGGTCGGCCTCGGTTAAAGTGATGTCGCCTGTGTCGATGTCATAATAGAAACCAGCATCCACAGCAGGACCGATACCGAACTTCACACCTTTATATAATGCCTCGATGGCCTCAGCCATGAGGTGGGCCGACGAGTGCCAGAACGTGGCCTTGCCTTCGGGGTCGTCCCAAGTGAAAAGTTGAATGGTAGCATCCTCGTTGACGGGGCGCATGGCATCCCACATCTTGCCATTCACTTTGGCAGACAGCACGTTACGTGCCAAACCCTCGCTCAGGCTCTTGGCGATATCCAACGGCGTTACACCGGCTTCATATTGTCTGACACTATTGTCAGGAAAGGTTATGTTTATCATAAGAATAGGTCTTTTTGAAAGCGGCTGCAAAAGTACAAAAAATTCTCTTACAAAATACAGATTATTAGGGTTTGAAAAGATTTTTTTCACCTTATTCATAAAAATGCTACATTTGCGCCAAATTTATAATCATCATGAAGAAAACTATCATCTTAATTATTTTTGCAACCATGTCGATTTTTTGTTATTCACAAGATTGGTTCCGTTTCAATGATTACAAAGCTGACAACGAACGGATTATCGCTAACGAGGCGTACCCCGATGTGGTGTTTATGGGCAACTCCATCACCGAAAACTGGGCCTATTTCCATCCCGATTTCTTCACCTCGCATAACTTCCTTGGCAGGGGTATCGGCGGACAGACCTCGGCCCACATGCTGGTGCGTTTCAAGACCGACGTCATCGACCTCCATCCCAGAGTTGTGGTCATCATGGCAGGCACCAATGACGTGGCACACAACGACTTCTGGGTGGCTCCCGAGCAGGTGGTCAATAATGTGATTTCGATGTGCGAACTGGCCCAAGCCCATGGCATCATTCCCATCATCAGTTCCATCACGCCCTGCACCTCGTTTGTGTGGAGAACCGAAATCGAGAACGCCGGCCAGACCATCGTCGACATCAACAAGAGCCTGAAAGCCTACGCCGAGGCAAACAATATCATCTATGTAGACTATCATTCAGCCCTCGCCGACGAAAACCTCGGATTCCCCCAAAACCTCAGCGAGGACGGCTGCCATCCTGACCCTGACACGTATTTCATTATGGAAGGGTTGGTTTTGGAGGCGATTCAGGAGGCTCTGAAATAACAAGGCCAAATTGTCGCCTCACCATTAGCAAGAAGATTTCTAGTACAACAGAGAAAGTTTTTTCAAAAAATCCAAAACAACTTGCTAACTTTGCGGCAAAATTTCAACCTATGAAAAAACTATCTCTCGTACTATTACTGGTTTTCGCATCGCTTTCCCTTGCGTTTTCACAAACCGCACAAAAGGTCAATGAAGCATCGGCCTACAAAACCGCACAAGCTTTCATTGCTTCCCAGCAAACCCTTAAAGGACAAGACCTGAACTTGGTATCCTCCGATGGAAATTACATCTATAACATTGGAAACCAAGGCTTTGTAATTATTTCAGGCAATACGGTTTTACCACCTGTGTTAAGTTGGTCAGACCAAGGCAATTTCCCTGATTTGGAAAATGCGCCAGAGAATTTTGCCACATGGATTGTGCATTATTCCGAAATGATTGACTTCGCCACGGCCAATGGCATTCAACCCGAAGCCGAGATATTACGCCAATGGGACGAGGCTGCACAGGGCATTTTCGGCTCACGCAATGTCCGAACAGTGGATCCTTTAGTCAGCACGCGCTGGAACCAAGATTGCTATTACAACGAATACTGCCCGGCCACTACAGGCGGCTGGTGGTGGGGCGGTCCCTGCGGACACTGCTATGCGGGCTGCGTGGCTACCGCCATGGCACAAGTGATGAAATACTGGGACTATCCCGAAACAGGCTTTGGCTCACATAGTTACATACACAGCGAATACGGCGAACAGAGTGCCAACTTTGCCGCTACAACCTACCATTGGGACGAGATGCCGAACGATGTTTGGGACCACAACGATGCCGTAGCCACGCTGTTGTACCACTGCGGCGTGAGCGTCAACATGAACTATTCGGGTTCGGGCAGCGGTGCACAGTCACAAGATGTGGAGACCGCCATGCGCTCCTATTTCGGTTACTGCGGTGCCAAATACCGCCAAAAGAGCAGCTACCAGGACGAGGCATGGAACGCGATGCTGAGAGCAGAACTCGACCTGTCGCATCCCATCTATTACTCGGGCGCCAACGGTGAAAGTGGCCATGCCTTCGTTTGCGACGGCTACGACAACAACGACCTCTTCCACTTCAACTTCGGCTGGAGCGGCAGCGGCGACGCATATTATTCGACCTACGATGTCAACGGCTTCAATCAAGGTCAGGCTGTGGTGAGCAATGTCTTCCCTGTCAGCATCCAAGCCGACGCTAACGGCATCATCTACGTCAGTGAAGACGGTGAGGGTGACGGCTCGTCGTGGGACAACGCCACCAACAAGCTCCAATTCGCCTCTGCCCTCTCAAGCGGTGGCGCGACCAAGGTGTGGGTGAAGGCCGGCACCTATTACGGCGACACGACCGACATGGAAGGCGCGTTTTATATCACAGCCAGCAACCGCGTCTACGGCGGGTTCGAAGGCAACGAAGCCCCCGACTATGACCTCTCGCTCCGCGACTACGACAAGAACCCCACCATCCTCGACGGTCAAGGCGCAAGACGTGTGCTGTTGCAGAACCAGGCCTTTACTTCGGCCTCGATGCCCATTTGGGATGGTTTCATCATCCAAAACGGTGCCATCGGAAGCGGCGCAGGTGCCTATCTCAATAATTACGTTACGCTCAACAACTGCACCATCAAGGATAATGTCGCGACCATGTACGGCGGCGGTGTTTACATCAACTCGACAGGTGGCACGGCCCATGTGACGCTCCACAACTGCGTCATTGCCGACAACAATGCCTCAATGGGTGGCGGCGTGTGCGACCGCGTGGGTGCCGACTATACCAACTGCCGCATCAACAACAACATAGCGACAACCAAAGGCGGCGGCATCTACCTTTATAATAATACCGAGCCGACCCTTAAAAACTGCATCATCAACAACAACACGGCACAAAGTGCCGGCGGAATGTATGCCCGCGGCCAGTTCACCGCCTACAACTGCGACTTCGTGATGAACCTCGCCACAGAGAGCATCGGTGGCATCTACCACGAAAACAGCCACAACAAATACTACAACTGCATCGTGTGGGGCAACGTGGCCAACGGACTGCCCAACCAGTTTGCCGGACTGAGCGATTTCGAGTACTCTGCCGTTTGCGGCATCGTCAACGGGTCGGACAACTACAACATTCCCAACGAGAACAATGGCGACGAGCCTGGCGTCTTCGTCCGCTTCAACCATCCTGCCCAAGGAGCTGGAGCCGAATACCACAACAACAATTGGAGCATTCATCCCCGCAGTATCTGCCTCAATGCAGGCAAGCCTAACACTACAGGTTTGGGCAACACCGACATCGCCGGCAACACCCGCATTCAGAAAGGCCGCGTCGACATTGGCGCTTACGAGAGTTGTGCTTCGCTCACCCAAATCGAGGATGCGTTTTATGAAAGCGATAGCCCGTATTGGTTCTTCAACCACCCCTTGACTGAGCCAGGCTACTACACCCAAGTCCTCGATGGCCCTGATTGCGACAGCGTCATCGGCCTCACTTTGATGGTTTTGGAGGGTGTGGAAGAGGACGGCCCTTCGACTCCTTCGACAGGCTCAGGAACCGCAGGGACCTTTGCGGTATGGCCTAACCCGACGAATGGTCTCTTGCATATTGAGGCAGAAGACATTGACAAACTGGAAATCCGCAATCTTTTGGGGCAGTTGGTCTTGGAAGCAAGAAAAGCTGAAATCCTCAGCCTTGAAGGATTAGAAAAAGGCGTTTATTTTTTGATTGCCAGCAATAAAAACGGGACAAAGGTCGTTACCAAGGTAATTAAGGAATAAAACCATGAAAAGACTTGCTTTCGTTATTGTCCTTGTACTTATTGCCTTCGCATCGTGCAACAGGACACACAATTACATCATCCCTGTTGATTACGAAAAGTATTACGAGGGTGTTACCAGTCTGACCGAAAAAGAAGACCAAGAACTCAGCCAAAGAATTTATATGGACTGGTATCACAATACCGTAGGCAAAGAAATTCCCGACATTCAAGTGAAAGACCTTGACGGGAACACCATAAAACTCAAGAAATGGCTCAAAAAGGAAACTATACTCATTTTCACCAGCCCTCACTGCGGTTTTGGCAAAGAGGAGGTTGAAAAAGAGTTTCCCTTCGCACTACAAAACATGAAAGACGAGTTGGAAGACATTGACATCCTTTGCCTTATTGAATCGGTAAAAGAGTCCGACCAACAAGTAACATTTGATTATGCCAAAAGTCTTCAAGGAGCATACGACAACCTATTCATCATCGACCAAGAGGATGCCTTGAAGACCAATCTCACCGCTTGTCCGACCAAGTTTTTCATCGACAAAAAGCAAATCGTCAGACATGTTCACGTGGGCATGACGATGGAGCAAGACAGATGCGAAAATGAAATCCGACAAGGAATCTCATCAATGAAAAAGGAAAAACAGAAATGAAAAAAGCCTATTTCTCAGCAGGATGTTTCTGGGGCGTTGAATATTATTTCAAGCGTCTTAAAGGTGTGTCGAAGACCGCTGTTGGCTTCATGGGCGGCGAAATCGACTATCCGAGCTACAAGCAAGTCAAGACAGGTACCACAGGACATTTGGAGACCATCGAAGTGGAATACGACCCCGAACAAGTTCCCTACGAAACCCTAGTGCGTTATTTCTTTGAAATCCACGACTTCGAGCAGTTCGACGGCCAAGGCATTGACATTGGGACGCAGTACCTCTCCGCCATTTGGTTCAACAACACCGAGGAGCGCGACACGGCCATAAAAGTCTTTGGCGAACTCATGCAGATGGGCTATCATCCCGCCACGCAAATCCGACAGGTCATGCCCTTCTACCCCGCCGAGGATTACCATCAGGATTATCTGGACGAGCGTGGAGAGACACCAGAATGCCATGTTTGGAGGAAGATATTCTGATGGTAAACCAAGTTAGCCCTTGTTTCCTTCAAGTTTACGATAGAAAAGAAAGGCCTCATTCTTGACATAGTCGCGCAATACTCTATAGTCCTCCACAGTATCAGGGCAAATCATGTCGGGGCATTGAAAAACTGCATCAAAGTCTGATTCAATAATTTCGTTTACGTCGCGAGGGATATATGCTTCAAGGTCAATCAGACTCTCTCGCATCACAGTAACGACCAATGGATCAATAGCTTGAAATGGATTCAAACCTGCTGATAGCACTTCTAATGAAGGGGAAAAATCCCTCAAGAACGCCGCAGCCATCGGACCACACGAAGCATCCGATTCAGAAAGCACCAAAACCTTCATACCTTTATAATTTAAGGCTGCAAAAATAGTCGAAAATGGCAAAAGAAAAGTTTTTTATACAGAAAAGCCGTCAATTTCTGACGATTTACTATCTTTGCGCCCTAAAATAAAAAATCTAAAAATCTACATAATGGGAAGAGCATTTGAATACCGCAAAGCGGCCAAGATGAAAAGATGGGGACACATGTCAAGAGTGTTCCCGAAACTCGGAAAACTGATTACCATTGCTGCCAAGGAAGGCGGTCCAGACCCCGACATGAACCCCAAACTGCGTCAGGCCATCCAGAACGCCAAGGCAGAAAACATGCCTAAGGACAATATCGATGCCGCCATCAAGCGCGCCACCGACAAAGATGCCGCCAACCTCGTGGAAATCTGCTACGAAGGCAAAGGCCCCTACGGCATCCAATGCATGGTGGAATGCGCCACCGACAACACCACGCGCACCGTGGCCAACGTGAAGTCATACTTCAACAAGTGCGGCGGTTCGTTCCTGCCCATCGGCTCGTTGGAGTTCATGTTCACGCGCAAGGCTGTCTTCGAAATCGAGATGCCTGCCGGCATGGATAAGGACGAACTGGAGCTTGAACTCATCGACTACGGTCTGGACGAAATCGTCAGTGAGACTGACGATGAAGAAGGCACCACCACGACCACCGTTTACACCGCCTGGACCGACTACGGCACCATGCACGACGCCCTCGAAGAGCGCAAAATCAACATCGTGAAAGCCAACTTGCAACGTTTCCCCAACTCGACCGTCAGCTTCACCGACGAGCAAATGGTTGAAATCGAAAAGTTCTTGGACAAACTCGACGAGGACGAAGACATTCAGGCCGTTTACACGAATATGGAATAAGCCCATAAACCGTTGGAGACAGTATCTTTTGCAGGTACTGTCTCTTTTTTTTGCAAAATTTTCTACCTTCATTCCATTCATAAAGAAAAAAAACCTAATTTTGCGGACATTTTGAACTTTTTTATTATGAGTTGGAAAGAATCCTTAGACGAAAAAATGAATTCGTTGGCCAATACCGAATTCGACTATACTGAGACCAGTGATATCCAAAAAGCCGCCAACATTGGTTTAGACAATTCGGGCATTTACATGGAAGCGACGGTCATCTACTTCGAAATCAAGAACATCGTATACATTTTAAAGGAAAACGGAAGACGCAAGGCCGCGCAAGCCTATACCATGTACAGCGAGGTGCTTTCCGCCATTGCCGCTCAAACAGGAGGTTTCCTCAACAGCTTCTCGCCTAACGCATTCCTTGTCATCTATCCTGGTAAAGACGACTCGCTTATGAAAGCCGTTACAGGAGCCTTGAAAATATCATACGCCTTGACCGAAACATACAAGCACCAGTTTTCCAGCATCAACGGTTTGGAATTTGCCATGGGCCTCGACCACGGTCACATCATGGGTACGAAAACCATCTCTGACAACGGTATGGAGACCCTGTCATGGTTCGGAACCTCGATTTACAAGGCATCGCGCATCTGCAAGGAGTGTGCTCGTCCGTTCTATGTCGGAACATCAGGCATCGTCTACCACAACCTCGGTGAAGGCCTCAAAACCACCACGCGCCGCATCTTGGGCATCAAGAAGAGCGTCGACATGTGGACGAAGGTCACCTACAATTACGAGAACGTGAAGAAGCACCTCTACCAGACCAACCACAAAATTTCGATTGAAGAAGAGTAATATTTTGCAATAAAACTGCGTTTGTTGTGAAAAATCGCATATCTTTGCGATTGAAAACAATGATTCATCCGATGAGTTCAAAGACAAGGCAGTTTATCCGCATCCTATTGATTATCATATCAACATGCTCCACTTTTTCGCTTTTCGGACAAAGGGGGTATGTTTTTTTTACGCCTGAAATCGATACTATCTGTCGTCATACACTTGATTACATTCAAATCAAACAATCGCTTGTCCGCCAACAAATTAAAGCTGAATTAGATGAGCAAGAGTTACGATACACCATTGACGAGTTGAACCAACAGCTTGAGGATGTCATCAACGAAAGCTACATCATCGACGCAGAGTTGGCCACCGTCAATCATTACATCGATTCCATCACGCCCAAACGACCCGATGGTCCCCGACCTAAAGAAAACATCATCAACATTCTTAATGAAAGGCTTTCCTTCCATGGTAATTACGGATTGAATATCAACCAGTTGACACTTTCAAACTGGGCAGCAGGCGGTGAAAACACTTGGAGTGGAAAGGCTTTTGCCAACTTCTCTCTTATCTACCACAAAAGGAGATTTGAACAAAGGCTCGTAGGAGCTTTCGCTTTTGGCATCTCGCGTTTCGGAGACAAACGACTTGAAAAGCAGGATGACAAAATCGACCTCACTTATGCGCTTTCTCTTGACAGCAAAACCCAATGGAACATATCGGCCGTAGCCACATTCAACACGCAGTTTGCCAATGGATACAAGTATCCTAACGACTCCACTGTAATATCCAGTTTCCTTGCTCCTGGCTACCTGACCCTTTCCGCCGGTTATTCCTACAAAACCAAAAACGAGCGTTTTCAGATTCTGTTAAGCCCTTTGGCAGGAAAAGTCACCTTCGTGATGAACCAGGAACTGGCTGACAAAGGTAACTTCGGTGTCAAGAAAGGCTATTATGAAGAAGACGGAACCTGGGTGCCTGGTGAGAACGTTGCAGCATCCGTCGGTGTCAATGTCATCATCAACTACAAGCAGCCCATCGGCAAAAACTTCAAATACATCACGATGCTCAACACCTTCTACAACTACATCGAACGACGCAACGACGACCGGTTGCCCATCGACGTGAACTGGGAAAACACTCTCGAATTCTCCATTACCAAATACATCTCGACCATACTCTTCGTCCATCTGAAATACGACCACAACACCACCTTCCCCATCTACGAAGAAATTGAAGGCGTGCAGACCGTGGTCGACAATGTGCCCAAGCTCCAATTGAAAGAGTCAGTGGGCATCGCATTCATACACAAATTCTAACACGATAAAAATGAACATATTAGTCACAGGCTGTAAAGGTCAATTGGGAACCGAACTTCAAAAAATCGCAGCGCGAGATACGCAGCATCAATGGGTGTTCACCGACATCGACACCTTGGACATCTGCAACAAGGCCGCTGTGGAAGACTGTTTTGATGCGCACCAAATCGATGCCTGCATCAATTGTGCCGCCTACACTGCCGTCGACAAGGCTGAGGACGAGCCTGAGTTAGCCACGCTCATCAACAGCTTCGCGCCCAAAGTATTAGCCGAAGCCTGCCTGCGCCATAACGCCTTGCTCATCCACATCTCCACCGACTATGTCTTTGGCGGCGATGCCAACGAGCCTTATAAAGTCAATGACCCCATCAACCCGCAATCAGTATACGGCAACACCAAGGCCGATGGGGAGCGACTTATCCGCGAAAACGGCTGCAACTACATGATTGTAAGGACGGCATGGCTCTATTCTTCGGTGGGCAAGAACTTCGTGAAGACCATGCTCATGTTAGGCGACACGAAAGACGAAATCAATGTGGTGGCCGACCAGAAAGGCTGTCCCACTTGGGCGCATGACCTTGCGGTTGCCCTCGTGACTTTGCTCAATAAGAACGGCAAAAATGAAGTCTGCGAGACTTTCCACTTCACCAACGAGGGACAAATCACTTGGTACGACTTCGCCACGGCCATCATGGAAATCGGCGGAAAGTCTTGCAAAGTGAACCCGATAACGACAGACCAATATCCTACCAAGGCCAAACGACCTGCTTATAGCGTGTTGGATTTGAGCAAGATAAAAGAGTTTGCTGGAATCGAGATCCCGTTTTGGCGGGAGAGTTTGGTCAAGTGCATAGAAGAGCTGAGCCCCGAAGGGGCGACAGCCAATAAGCAGGCGACGTAAGTCCCTGCCAAGCGACGTAAGTCCCTGCCAAGCGACGTAAGTCCCTGCCAAGCGACGTAAGTCCCTGCCAAGCGACGTGAGTCCCTGCTAGGCGACATGAGTCCCTGCACATAGAACATAACAAACAACATAATATATAACAATATGGACCCTAAAATCATCGAAAGAGCAAAATCGTGGCTCACAGAGCAATACGATGAAGAAACGAGAAAGAGCGTGCAAAACATGCTCGACAATGACCCGAACGAACTCACCGAGAGCTTCTACCGCAACCTCGAGTTCGGCACCGGCGGACTGCGCGGCATCATGGGTGCCGGCACCAACCGCATGAACATCTACACCGTGGCCATGGCCACCCAAGGCTTCGCCAACTACATCAAGAAGATGAATCCTGACAAGAAGGAGCTCAGCATAGCCATCTCCTACGACGGGCGCAACAACAGTCCCGCCTTCGCCAACGTCACCGCTGACGTGATGTCGGCCAACGGCATCAAGGTCTACATCTTCGATTGCCTCCGCCCCACCCCTGAACTCTCGTTCGCTGTACGTGAGTTGAAATGTGATGCCGGCGTGATGGTCACCGCCTCACACAACCCCAAGGAATACAACGGCTACAAAGCCTATTGGAACGACGGCGGACAATTAGTCAGCCCCCACGACAAGAACGTCATCGCCGAGGTGGAAAAAATCACTGACCCCTCGATGGTGAACTTCAAGCGCAACCCTGAACTCATCACTGTCCTCGACGAAAAGTTTGACGACATCTATTTAGATAAGGTGTACGGCCTGTCCCTCTCCTTGGACCTCATCAAGAAGCACAAGGACCTGAAGATTGTTTACACCCCCATTCACGGCACAGGTCGCCGCTTGGTACCTGCCATCCTGAAGATGAAAGGCTTCGAGAACGTCTACTGCGTTGATGAACAGATGGTAGTCGACGGCAACTTCCCCACCGTGAAATCGCCCAATCCCGAGGAGCCTGCAGCGATGGCCTTGGCCGTGAAGAAAGCCCAAGAGGTGAATGCCGACCTCGTCATGGCCACCGACCCCGATGCCGACCGCGTAGGTATCGCCGTGAAAGACGACAAAGGCGAGTACATCCTCCTCAACGGCAACCAGACTGGCAGCCTCTTTGTCTACTACCTGCTGACCCGCTGGAACGAGTTAGGCAAACTCACTGGAAAAGAGTTCATTGTAAAGACTATCGTCACTACTGAATTGTTGTTTGAGATGGCCAAGAAATACGATGTGGACCGTTACGACGTGCTGACCGGATTCAAATACATCGCTGACAAGATCCTTGAACTGGAAGGCAAGAAGCAGTTCATCGGCGGCGGTGAAGAGAGTTACGGCTATTTGGCTGGCGATTTTGTCCGCGACAAGGATGCCGTCATCGCCACCAGCATGGTTGCCGAGGCTGCAGCCTGGGCTGCCGAGCAAGGCAAGACGCTCTATCAACTGCTCATGGACATTTACAACGAGTTCGGCCTCTACAAGGAGAAGCTTGTCTCCTTGACCAAGAAAGGCATCAGCGGCACCGAGGAAATCAAGGCTTTGATGACCAAATTCCGCAACACTCCGCCCACCGTCATCGCTGGCGAGAAGGTCGTTGAGACACGCGACTACAAATTGCAGGAAGCCAAGGATTTGGCTACAGGTAAAGTCACGCCCATCACCTTGCCCAAAAGCGACGTGTTGCAGTTCTTCACCGAGAGTGGATCAAAGATTACCATCCGTCCTTCAGGCACCGAGCCGAAGATCAAGTTCTATTTCAGCATGAAGGGCGACACCTCTAATGGTCTTGAAGCGGCTATGAAGACACTCGACATCAAACTTGAACAAGCCGCCAAAGAACTGACGGAATGACATTTAGCGTATCAACAAAAAAGCGGAAAACATTTTTTCCGCTTTTTTTGTTGACCGTAACAAAAAATTATCTACTTTTGCACCCCGAAACGAGGCGGGATAGCTCAGCAGGTTAGAGCGTCGGATTCATAACCCGGAGGTCTCGAGTTCAATTCTCGATCCCGCTACTGATAAGAGCAAGGCGAAAAACAAGTCTTGCTCTTTCTTTTTTCCTCCCATTCAACATTTTTTTCGTACTTTTGTCGCACATCAAAAAATATTGGCCATGAAAAAGCACCTCTACACCGCATTGATTCTTCTGTGTTTGAGCATGTTGACGTTCTCATGTGGCGGCAGAAGCAATTCCTCGGAAACGCTTGAAGAGACTACGGATTCCATAGCAATAGACACTGTTCCGTTGACTCCATCGGGAACAAACGGAGATTTCGTGAAATCGGCCTCGGTCGATGCCATGAAAATGGTGTTGGACAACACAGGAAATGTGGTGGGGCGTTATGTGCGCACCAACGAGAACACCTATACCGTCAGCGTTCAGGATGATTTTGAAGTTCCGAAGGCAGGACATAAAGTGGTGGTTTTCAGCGCGGCCAACAAACAAGGTATTCTGTATACCAAACGTACCCATGTCAACATCAGGCAACAGCCCACAACAGAGTCCCCAGTGGTGACACAGATTTCCTACAAGAAAGGCTCAGTTCCAGAGACTTATCCCTGCATCGGAAAGGTCAACGATTGGTACAAAATCCGCGTTAAAGGAAAAGAGGGCTATGTCCGCCAAGACTTGGTGGAATGGGATGGCATGAACTCATTTTGACGGCATCACGCCCATAGCAGCAGTCCGCCACAGATAATCAATCCGGTTACGAACAAGTCGATGATGCAGAAACCCATGATGTCTTTCGCATTGAGTTTCGCAATGGCCAAAGCTGGCAAAGCCCAGAACGGCTGAATCAGATTGGTCCAAGCATCACCCCATGAAATAGCCATACCAGTGAGACCTGGAGCCACACCCAAAGTGGCACCTGCCGTGAACATAATCGGTGCCTGAATGGCCCAGTGACCGCCGCCTGACGGCACAAACATATTGAGGATAGCCGCACAGAAGAAGGTAAACAATGGATAAGTCTTTGGCGTTGAAATAGATACACAAGCATTACTCACCACTTCACCCAAGCAGATACCCGACTCTCCTACACCAGTGATGATGCCCATGATACCCGCATAGAAAGGAAATTGCAGCAATATGCCCGCTGCGCCGCCCACCGACTTTCCAAACGCTTTGACGTATGCCACAGGCGTACCATGCAAGATGACACCCAAAAACAGGAACAACATTATGACTGCGCCAAGGTCGAAACTGCCGCCTTTGAAGAACAACTTGAGGACCAAATACGACAGGCCCAACAAGGCGATAATCCAGGAAAGGACAGGGCTGTTCTCCAATTTCTCAGCAGGGGAGGTTGCCTTTGGCGCAGGAGCAGGTTCTTCCTCAAAAAGTAAACTCGGATCAATCGCAACCACTTGATTTCCTTTGGGATGCATGAACGCATTGACTACCACAATGGCCACAATGACCACCGCCACCATGATGAGGTTTTGCGGTGCAAGTATAGTTTGACCAATCGGAATGGGATGTGTCAGTGCACCTTTTGTGACTGCTTCAAGGTTGGAGCCTTCAGTGGCCATCGTCAGCGGAATGGAACCCGAAAGACCAGCGTGCCACACCACGAATCCGCTGTATGCCGAAGCGATGAGCAAACGGTAATCCACGCCACGCAACTTCTTGGCGATTTCCTTCGCAAAAATGACACCGACGATGAGGCCAAAACCCCAGTTGAGCCAGCAGGCGATGGCCGAGATACCTGTCACCAAAGCGATGGCGCCAGCAGGCGTCTTGGGCAACTTAGCTAAGGCACTGATACCACGTTTGATGGACGGTGCGGCAGCCAATGCCGAGCCTGTCACCAAAACCAAAGCCATCTGCATGGCGAAGGCCAACAGCGACCATACGCCGTTGCCCCAATGTTCAACCACCTCAAGCGGCGATTGCTTGCACACTGGCATGGCGATAATGAAAGCCAACAAGGTCAGCACCACGGCAAAAATGAAAGGTTCAGGCAAATACTTCTGGACTAGCTTTACACAAAAACGGATGATTTTCTGGAACATAGTTGGAATTTAAGATTTAAGATTCAAAGATTCAAAGATTTAAAATTGGTCGGCGTTTCGACAGGCTCAACGACCTTAGGTCCCTGAGCTTGTCGAAGGGCTGGTATTGTATTCAACTTCTTCAAGGAACAAAGCATGGGCAGGTACCGAGGTTCCAGCCTCGCAGCGGTCTTTACACTCGATGACGGCGCAGAATTCCTCCAAGGTCATGCGGCCCTTCCCTATCTCCAATAACGTGCCGACAATGGCCCGCACCATATTGCGCAAAAACCTATCCGCCTTGATGCGAAACACTAATAAACCATCTTGTTCAAACCAACGTGCTTCCATGATTTTACAGTTGTTGGTTTTCACTTGAGTGTGCACTTTAGAGAAACTCGTAAAATCCTCATACTCAAAGAGCATATTGGCGGCTTCCTGCATTTTGGCGATGTCCAAGTCACCATATAGGAAATACGCATCGTTGATATGGAAGGGATTCTTCGTGCGCGTGATATAATAATGATAGGTACGCGAAACGGCATCGAAGCGGGCGTGCATCTCAGGCGCGACTTGCCAAATCCGATAAATCACAATGTCCTCCGGAAGGAAGGCATTCATCTGATGGGCAAGGTTTTCCGTGTCTTTCAGTTCTTGTTCAATGTCGAAATGGGCGTAATAATTCCGCGCATGGACACCAGTATCCGTGCGGCCACAACCTGTGATGGAAACTGGTTGTCCCAACTTCAGGCTGAGGCATTGCTCCACCGTGGCCTGCACACTCTCGGAATGCGGCTGAATCTGATAACCGTGGTAGCGGCTACCGTTGTAGGCCAGATGAATGAAATATCTATGCATTGTTAATCGGAGCGCAAAAATACGTATTTTTGCGCTCCGATTAACCGATATGAACATTTTATACCAACTCAACGACGACGATTGTTTCTTTCCTCCTGCCAGCCATGCCAATAGCGAAGGCTTGCTGGCTTTTGGCGGCGACCTTTCGCCCCAACGCCTGATTGTGGCCTACGCCAACGGCATCTTCCCTTGGTACAGCGAAGATGAGCCGCTGCTTTGGTGGTCACTCGACCCGAGACTCGTCATCCGCCCGGGCGAAATGAGAGTCAGCAAGTCGTTGAGGCGCACACTGAAATCAGGGAAGTTTGAGGTGCGAATCGACACCAATTTCCGGGAGGTCATGCTGCATTGCGCCGAAACGCCGCGCAAAGACCAAGACGGCACCTGGATTCAGGACGAGATGGTGGACGCCTATTGCGACTTGCACGGACTCGGCATCGCCCATTCTTTCGAAGCATACCAAGACAACGAGTTGGTCGGAGGGCTGTATGGCATTTCCATTGGCAAGGTGTTCTTCGGCGAGTCGATGTTTCACACGGTCACTGATGCTTCCAAAGTCGCTTTCTATCACTTGCATCAGTTTTTGCTGAAACACGGCTTCAAACTCATTGATTGCCAACAGGAAACAAGCCACTTAATGAGTTTGGGAGCCTATTCCATTTCCCGTGAGGATTTCCTTGATGAACTCAAAACCTTGACGGTGGAACCCACCTTGGTCGGCAATTGGGGCACAAGGAAATTCGAGCCTCTCTATCTCAACATCCATCAACCCGAGAAGCTTCATTTCAGGGCGTACAACATGGACGAAGACACTGCCCTATCCGATGATTGACAGCCGTTTAACAGAAAGGGAAACGGATTATCTTTGGATTTTTTTTGCATTTTTCATTGAGATTCACGGAAAAACCGTATCTTTGCAACTTATTCGGAGCAAGGGTAACATCCGTGCTCTTATTGTTTCACCAAATCGCTTTTTATGGATTCACAAGGAATCAACGTCAATGTAAACTCCGAAATCGGAAAACTCCAACATGTATTGGTGCACACGCCAGGCCCCGAACTGGAGAAAGTAACCCCCGAAAACGCACATACTTTCCTTTTCAGCGACATCTTGAACATGCAAGTCGCTCAAAAAGAATACGGATATTTCAAGAAGGTGCTGCAAAAAGTGGCGCAAGTCCACGAGATTGCCGACTTGCTGACCGACATCCTGAAGATGGACAACGTCAGGACGAGTATGATCGATCGGATTTGCAAGGCTGAGGACAGGGCCTTCCTTGCCCCTTACCTGAAGTCGCTGCCCGCCGAAGAACTCTCGCGCCAGCTCATCGAAGGTGTCCGCTTGGATGATGTCACTTTCATCAACAACGAACCCTACGCGCTGCTGCCCATACCGAACCTGTTCTTCATGCGCGACGCCTCCTTCACCATGTTCGACAACATCATGATCAGCAACATGGCCACCAAGGTACGCGCCCGCGAGTGCATGATCCTGAGCAGCATCTATAACCTCCATCCCTTGTTCGAGACCAAGGTCATCAACCCGGTGTTGAGCTACGACATCCACGGCGAAGGCACGGTGGAAGGCGGTGACGTTCAGATTATCCGCGACGATGTGGTGATTTGCGGTTTGGGCTCACGCACCAACATGCACGGCGTGGAAGCCATTGTGGAGCACCTGAAGACCAAACCTGGCGTGAAACACCTCATTTTCCAAGAGCTGCCGCTCACGCCCGAATCCTTCATCCACTTAGACATGGTGTTCACCATGCTCGATGTCGACAAGTGCATGATCTACGAACCTGTCATCATGAGCAGCCTCTATAAGACCTTCCACATCACTATCGACGGACAGAAGGCTGTCGGTCAGGAAGTGCCCAACCTGCTTGCCGGACTGAAGGATGTCGGCATCGACTTGGAGCCTGTGTACTGCGGCAACAGAAACGACGACTGGGCTGCCCGCGAACAATGGCACAGCGGCTGCAACTTCTTCTGCTTCGAGCCTGGCAAGTTCATCGGCTACGGTCGTAACCAACACACTTTGGAAGCCCTGAACAAAGCCGGTTTCAACATAGTCACGGCTGCCGATGTGGCCAACAACAAGGTCAACCTGAACAACGTGAAGAAGTGCATTGTCGCCTTCGAGGGCAACGAGCTCTCACGCGGCGGCGGCGGCGCACGCTGCATGACGATGCCGGTACAGCGAATGGCGGTGGAGTGGTAAAACAAAATGAAAAAGGCACCTTGAGCGCCTTTTTTCATTCAATCATAAACTATTTCCATACTTATCCAACCACGCCTGCGCCTGCTCGCAATCGGGACAATGCGAACGCAACAAGGTTTGGAATCGTACGGTGTGTTTCATGATGACCGTATGGCACAACTCGTGTGTGATGATGTAGTCAATAACGAACTTGGGAGCTTTGATGATGCGCCAGTTGATGGAGATGTTTTTCTCTTTTGAACAATTCCCCCACTTCCGTTTCTGACTGCGAATGTAAAGTTTGTTGTAAGGCAGAAGCAGTGCCTCGGAAAGCGTCTCGACTCGTGATAATATATACTTCCGTGCCACCGATTTCAGCCATTTTTCCTGCACAGTCGCATCCAACAAGTCACGTTTTGCCTGAATGGTCTTGCTTTCGTGATTGACGACCACCTTATTATGATATTTGGACGAATAGAAATAGGCATAACGGTTCCCAAAAAGCAATATCTCGTTGCGTCGCAGTTGAATCCTGGTTTTCTGCTCAAAGAATTGCCGTTTCGAGGCTATCCATTTGGCCTTCTTCTCCAAAAGCTTTTCGACATCCTCATCCGTGAATGCCATTGGTACAAACAACTGCATAGTGCCATCTTCGCGAACACGAAGACGGGCATTTTTGACTTCTCGACGTATGACTGAGCAATTATCGGGCAACATATCAATTCAAGCTGAAGTTTTTCACAATAGAATCCATGATGGTCTCTTGTAAGATGTCGTTTTCATCCAAACTCAAAGCAACATATTTGGGGTTGGCAGCAATCAGTGCCACATCGCCTAAAAAGCGGTTGTATTCCTGTTTTACTTCTTGCCAGCCAATGTAAATCTTCGACCGAACTTTCGCTGCCAGTTCATTGGCGAAATCTCGTGCCAATGATTCGTCAAAGGTCGGAAGTTCATTCTTGAGAATCTGATAAATCTCGAAAGTGCCTTTGTCGTCGAAGCCCATCTTCTTGGGGATTGCAACAGCTTCATCCACTTCGGTGTAAAGATCGCTGAGTTTCTTCAAAAGTCCCTCTATCTCAACGGCATTGGCGTTCTTCATGCGGATAAGCGCATCCAAACGCTCCTGAAACTCGATATAAATGGCGCTACTGTTTTGGTTGGTGCGAATCATCGTCTCAATGTCGCGGATAATCTTCTCAGCTTTGTCGGAAGGCGACAACTTTGTCTCTTGCAACTTAGTGAGATAGTCCGCGTCAATGGCGATTTCGGGCAGATGGCCTCGGAAATCCAGCAGGGTGGCACTCTCTTCCAACAACTTGCGCGTCTGTGCAGCATAGAATTCGGCATCGAAATCCGCGCGACGGAATTCCTCCATGTAGAGTTCGTAAATGGTCACCAACCATAGGTATTTGTTTCGGAACGGACGCAAACCTGGATTGGGACTGATGGCTTCCCACAACTGCACCACGCGGTGGAAACGGTTCTCAAACTGGCCTTGGTCTATCTCGCTCAGCTTGCGGATGATAGCCATTTCGCACTCGTAACTGTCTTCCAACTTGATTTCGGCAAAAGGCTCAAAAGCGGCATCCAATTCCGTCGGGAAGGCCTCCAACAGCGCATCCACATCCTCAAACTCACCAATGTCCTCGGGATCGTAGTTCAACGCCTCCTTATAGTTCTGGAATACGCCCACATAATCGACGATGCGGCCAAACTCCTTGGAGAGTTTGTTTTCGCCCTCGCCATAGTCATACGGGCGGTTGGTGCGAGCCACAGCCTGCAACAGGTTATGGTCTCGCAAAGGGCTGTCCAAGTACATGGTTTGCTCAATAGGCGCGTCAAAGCCAGTCAGCAGCATATTGCATACGATGAAGATTTTCAGGTTGTTGCCTTTGGCTTTCTCCTCATCGGTAATGCGTTTCTTGAAGTTGTCAATCAGGCGTTTGCGTTCCTTGTCGTCGATGTAGAACGGCGAAAAAAGGTCGTAACGCTCACTGGTTTCGTATTGTCCTGTGGAGAAGATAATGCGGATTTCCGATGGGTCGAAATAGTTGAGCAATTCGTTGTAATACAACACACAAGCCTCCTTGTCGATGGCCACCACCTGTGCTTTGAAACCTTGTGGCTCCAGACGCTCGCGGAAATCTTTGGCGATGTCGGCGGCGATAGTCTTAATTCTTTCCGACTTCTTCATCAGGGTTTTCCAGGGCTGCACGCGCTGCTCCACCAAGCGTTTTTGGTCTTCTTCTAAATCGGCGGTGATTTCCTCGTAGCCTTTTTTAAGTTTTTCCTTGTCCAAAAACCACTGCGAAGGGCCCAAAGTGTAACGGATGGGCTTGGTGGCACCGTCGTTGATGGCATCGATGACACTGTATTTGTCCAAATAATACTCTATCTTGCCGTTCTCATCCTTGATGCCAAACTCCCGATGGGTCTTGGGAATCGGCGTACCCGTGAAGGCGAAACGCTTGGCGTTGGGCAACACGGCACGCAGTTCCATCTGATAGTCGCCGTATTCGGTGCGGTGGGCTTCGTCGATGAGCACGATGACATTGTCGCGCTCGTCCTTGATCTCGCCCAGCTCTCTGAATTTATGAATGGTGGTGATGAACACGCCAGCAGGCTTTTTCTTGATAATAGAAATCAGATCGCCAATACTCAAAACAACCCGAGCGTTAGGAAACACACAATTGATAAAGTTGTCATCCATATCATCTTTCAAATCCTTGCGGTCCACCACGATGAAAATGGTGGGGTCGTTCAAGGTTTCGGTCTTGCGGAGTTTGTAGGCAGTGTAAAGCATGGTGAGCGACTTGCCCGAACCTTGGGTGTGCCAAATCACGCCTTGCGCCTTGTCGGACTGCACCACCCTATCCACAATCTTGTTGGCGGCACGCAGTTGCTGGTAACGCGCCACTTTCTTGATGATCTTGTTGTCGTCGCGCTCAAACACGATGAAATGTTGCAGGATGTCGAGCACACGCTCAGGCTGCAACAAACCAATGATGCCAAACTTCATCTGCTCCAATAGCTGTCCGTTGGGCAGCCGTTCTACATCGAAGTGTATCAGGCCATCGTTTTCATCCTTATAGACACGGCACAACTCGTTTTCGGGGTGCAACAACGGATTGTCGTATTTGTCGGCGATGACCGAATCCTTCCACTCGTTGAAATAGGACGATGATGCGCCCGGAATGCCGTATTTGCTCAGTCGTCCGTTGCAGGCCACGCCGAAGAGGTGGCACATAAACAGTTTCTCGCTTCGGCGGTCGTAGGTCTGGAACTGACGCACGCCCTCAAGCCAATTGGTGCCACGCCGTGCGCACTGCTTGGCCTCGATAGGCACTAACGGTATGCCGTTGACCAACAGGCAGATGTCTGCACGAACCTGTTGCACCGCATATTGGTTGGTGACGATGAGGCTGTTTTGCCAAATGTCCTCAAAGTTGATGAAGCGTATGGTGCAGTCTTTATGGTCGATCGTGATATTGACGCCGTCGCAGAGCTGGTTGAGGAACTTCTCGTTGCCCTCGATGGGGATGGGATTGCGCAGGTTGTTGAGCAAAGTCTCCACCGCCATTTTGGCTGCTGGCTGGCTGATGCTGTTCAACGCCATCACCTTTTCCACCAATATCGGCTCAATCACCGCATTCATCTGCAAGCGGTTATAGGGTTTCAAATCCTCCGCCGAGCGATACTCCCAACCCAATTGGGTGAGCCATTCGGTGACTTTGGATTCTACGGATTTTGATTCGGATAATTTGCTCATATTCAATTCTCCTCGTAATAATATGAATAATCAATGCCTTTCATGAATAATTCACGGTCATTAATCTTGTCGGTGAGGGCTCCGATTAACAACTGACGGATGAAAGTGCTGTCGGCGGAGCTTAGTTCCATAGCACGGAGATAGTCGTTCTTGTTGATTTTGCTCCAATCAACGCATCTTTTCAGCCGTTTTTTCAGTATCATGTCGAGCCAAATGCGGGTGCTGCGACCGTTGCCTTCCATAAAGGGATGCGCCACGTTCATTTCCACGTATTTGTCCACGATTTCGTCAAAGGTGTTTTCGGGCATTTTGTCAATGGTTTGCAGGGCTTGGGGCAGGTATTGGGCCACGCAGAATGTGAATCCGCCTTTTGAAATGGTCTTGGTGCGGATTTGTCCGGCAAAATCATACAAGCCCCCGAACAGGAAGGCGTGGATTTGTTGCAGGCCTTTGGTGGTGCCCACGTCGCTATCCTCCACCAAATGGCTTTCCCAAAGTTCGTATGCCTTTTTGCGGCTCTGTCCGTCGATGGTATTGTCGCTGTAGGTGAACCAATCGAGGAAATCGGAAGCTTTCTTGTTGGGGAAAGATTTGGCAAGTTCCATAACTCCTTCCATGTCAAGCACATCAGTGTTATATTTTTTTCCGTCTGCGGCAGTCAGTTTCAGTTGGGTAGTGACACTAACCAACTCATTGCCTTCTTTTTTCAGTTTGGCTTTCAGATATTTCCAGTAGTTGCGGTTTTTGACGTGGTCGTCTTGCACGTTAATTGCGCCCACCACATCCAACACCGAGAACCACCATTTGTTTAGGCTCTCGTCCCACACAGCCCGCACCTCACGGTCGTGATAAAAGCGGATGGAAGATTTCATTCTCCTATTAATGATTTATTTAGACTTTTTAGATTGATTATTGGATTCCTTGATCTGTTGTGAGATGAGTTTGGCAGCTTGTCTTGCAACCTGATTTATCCATTGAGCTTGATTTTTATCTTCACATACTGAATACCTTGATTCATTCTTATTTGATTCTCCAGAAAAAGAGTTGTTATTCAGATAATTATTCATTGTTTGCCTCCTTTCTATCATCGGAATCGATATAGTATTTGCCAAAATAATTTTTATTCAATGTTTCTTCAAAATAATGTTTGCGCTTTATCCAAATAAAACCATCTCCTTTTGAAACCAAAGCAACATCTATTGGACCACCAACACTTTCCTTGTCAGGAGTAATCCTTCTTATAAGAGAAGTGAGATATATTAAATTCTCGGCCACTTCAGCCAAGTCTTCTTTTTGCAGAATTGCAATAGTGTTAATAAGTGGAAAAACATGATTACTGTCAATAATTGCTTTTAGATTATTATTGAATAAATCCAAAGTAGGCTGAACACTTATTGCCGAAATACTTTTTGCCAACGACTTGTCTGTTTTTCCAGCTATTGAGGCTATTTGCTTAATGTTTTCCGTTATAACTTGAGATGTTAATTGGACTATTAGTTGCTGCAATTTGGGTTCAATACCGCACAAAACAGTCATCATGACATCCTGTTGAGCCATTGGGCATACAATTCCTGTGTTATTATTATCAATTATACATTTTTCCTCAATATACCATTTTAGTTTTCCACAAATGGCCCCATATATTTTTAATCTGAACAACCGCGGATATATCTCGTCTTCCCCATATCCAAAAATTGCTACTCCTGAATGGTTATGCATATTCTCTTTTCGTGTAAAAGACAAATACAAAACTTCTTTTAATTCATTTTCAATTGTTTTATAATCAAAACCATTTTGGGCGAGAGTTTGTTTTATTTGTTTCAGAGCAATCCCTATACTTGAAACAAACTCTTCTTTGGTCACATCTTTAATTGAATCAATAACTGGCGAAGTCGATATTTCTTTCTGAATCTCTTTCAATACTGTTGGTAATTTTGTCAAATCAATCCCATTAGGATTTCCATGACAAATTCGATTGATAATAATGTATTCATTGAAATAGGATAAAATATTGTTACACAAACTATTCTCTAATTCTTTGGCCTCAGAAAAGAATTGCTTTTCTTCAATAAAAGAAATAAGACTATTAACATAATCTTCTGTTTTGTTCAAGCATTGCTTGCCTATATTTTCCCGATACAACTTAAAGATTATATCCCATGGAGTTAAATCACTAAAATTTGCACTCCCATATACTGCTGCCCCCACGGGATGATATTTGGACAAATTGAATATTTTATTCGCCTTATTGTAAATCTTTATTCCATTACCAATAGTTTCAGCACTATCAGCCGCAACCGCAATGCCATGTTTGTTTAATATTCCTACAATTGCCGTCATTTTATTTATTGTTTAAACTGATTATTTTCCAGTATTGCAGCATCCATTAAAGGTAAAACTCTTTGGATTTTTTTTACCCAAATCCATCTGTTTCCAGATGTGCTAACTGCACATGCTATTCCTATTAATTTCCCTTCTTGATTCAAAACAGCAGAGCCACTTAACCCTGCCCAATCTTCATAAATCACCTCATCAGGATATTGTAAAATGTAATAGTTTTGAGAATCGTCTTCATCAACTAACTTTAATCCAGTTTTAAACGTTTGTTGAGAATTTAATACAACTGTTCCATTAATTTCAACTAATGAAAACTTCACTCTCCCAAACACAGAATAAGTATCTTCATTATTTGCACTAATTATATCAGTATCTTTAATATGAATCTTTCTATCTCCGACAGGAACATCCGCACCTTCAATTTTAACCTCACACGTAATACATTCTGTATCTATTTGCCAATCTTGAAGGATGCAAAATGCAGCATCAAATAATGGCATATTACCTACGGTTGCTTTATCAATATCTACTTTAAATTGATCAAAGAAATAAATACCTCCAATTGGGATCATCTTTGTTTGAAGTTTCCCTTCAATTATTGCTGGTATGTTTGTTGATATCGCAATCATGTTATTTTCAATCTTCCTAACACCATTATCGTGAGTGTTAACAACATGATCTGCTGTAACAAAAAAAGTCAATCCTTTATATTCAAGCATAAAACCACTTCCAACAGATTGTGGCAATGGCGATGTTGCATCTTTAGAGAATACAACAATTTGATACCTAATGTGTTCAAATAATGAAATCAATTCTTGATTTGTCATATTACATTTCCTTTCTTTTTTAATGTCTATTGTTCGTTATTCTTTTACCCTCACCCTCCCCGTCAGCAAATTCTGCATCAATGACTTCTTCAGCCTTTCAAGGACAGCGATTTTGTTTCTCTTTTTGTTTATTATGTTATGGCTTTCATCCAACAACAGTGCTATTTGTTGTTGCTCCTCAAAAGTTTCAGGAATAGCAACTTTCAATTTGTGTATATCATTTCTATTTAAGGTGGGAACCGTTGTTCCTGCATAATACCTACTGAAATCCATTGAAAGAATCAAATAGTAGATGTATTTTGGCACATTACCTTTGAAATCTTTCACATACAATGTCGTATTATGCGCCCAGAATTTTTCTTCAATATAAAACGCTTTGCCAATAGTTCCTGATCTGCCTGTTACTACTCCTGGCGGTTCAACAAAGTATCGATTATGTCTAATTGAAACCCCATTAGATTTTACGACAGGATAAATTCCAGAAACTACATCATTATCTGTTAAATCACTTCCTCTTTGTAATACAGCAAACTCCTTGAACTTATCGCATCTCCACCCCTTCGGCACTCTTCCAAACTTCTCATCCACATAAAATTCATCCTCTTTGCGGAGTGTGCCATCGGGTTTCATGCGGCCGGTGAGGAGGTTCTGCATCAGGCTCTTTTTCAGTTGCTCGGCGGCGGATATGCTGGCTTGCACCGCCGCTATCGCCTCGTCAACCTTCGAGAGCATGGCGGCTATGGCGGTTTGTTCATCGGAAGAAGGTTTGGGAAGTGCCACCTTTATATATTGCTTCCAATCTAAATTCCGAATGCCCGTTGTCTGCGATTGCATTCCTGCCGTAATGCCCATTTCGTACATTTGTTGAAGACAATAATAAACGAACTTGGCGTTTACTTCATCATTCAAACTTATTCTTTGGATAAAATTGGCGAAAGCGTAATCGGTTTTCGCCAACTCATCTGTAATAAACCCAACTCGCCCAACAGGTTGTGTCTCACTACCACCGCTTCGTTCTATCAAAATATCAGAAGCATGCAACTTCTTTTCCTCAAACTTCCGCTTTGACAAAGTACGATAAGCGATGTCCGACAAATCCAATTTTCCGTCATTATTGAAATTAGTGCTTCGAATAACACCAATGGCATCTTTGTCAGGCTCGCTTCCCCAATCGCCAGCATCGTTTTTCACAAGCATGGATTTCAACTGAAATGTATCGAAATCGCTGCAAACAGTTCCTATTTTAGTCTGTTTCTCCATCATTGTTCCTTGTCAATTGTTCCTTGTTCATCCAATCCTCGTGCTTTTGCGGCTTCCAAGGACTTGTGAATCTGATGTATCAAGACCTCTCTTGGCGGCAGCTCCGTCATGTATTGCGCCACCTTGATGCCCGACTTGTCGAGCTGTAGCAACTCAATCTGTTCCTCGCCACCTTCCGTGCATAGCAGCAGACCGAGGGGCGTTTCTTCCCCTTCCTCCATCTCGTATTGCTCCAACCAACGCAGATAAAGCTCCATCTGTCCCTTATACTGCGCCTTAAAGCGGCCAAGTTTCAAATCGATGGCAATAAGACGATGCAGACGGCGGTGATAAAACAACAAGTCGAGATAAAAATCCTCGCCATCGATGATCATCCGCTTCTGCCGTGCCACAAAACTGAAGCCATTACCCAACTCGATGATAAACTGCTCCAAGTGGGCTATCAGGCTATCCTCCAAACTCTTCTCGCTATACATGCCTTTCAACCCCGTAAACTCAAGGAAATAAGGGCTCTTGAAAACCAAGTCGGGCGAAAGCACATTGTCGTCGCGCAGTTGCGAAAGTTCCTGCTTGATCAACACATCAGGCTTGCCGCTGATGGCCGTGCGCTCGTAGAGCATTCCGTCGATTTCTTTGCGAAGCTGACGGATACTCCATCTCTCAGAGGCTGCCAATGTTACATAAAACTCGCGTGCCAAGGGATCTTTGATGGGAAGAACACCCACAAAATGAGACCATGACAATTGTGTCGCAAGTTGCGACACAATTTGAAAGTCTGGAAAAGACTGTGCAAATTGCATCATTCTTCTGATGTTTTTCTCATCAAATCCTTTTACGCCATACTCCTCTTGCAATTGTCGTGACACTGTCGCGACAATTTGTTTTCCATAATCAGCGCGTTGATTATCAAGCACTTCACGATTGATACGCTCGCCGATATGCCAGTACATCATGGTCAACTCGCTGTTGACGGTGAACGCCACACGGTTGCGCGCCTGCTCGATAATCTGACGCAAATCGCCAATCAGGGATGCTGGCACCACTGTTGACACAATTGGTTGGGGAGTATTATTATTGTCCATTGTTCATTTGTTGGCTTTTCATTGCAAATTCTTCAATAACTCATTCAGTTCCTTCTCCGCATCCGATTCCGTTTGCATCTCCTTTTGGAAATTGGCAATTGCCTCCTTCAGGTCTATCTGCTCCTCAGGCTCGAAGGTGTCGACATAGCGCGGGATGTTGAGGTTGAACTCGTTTTCCTCAATCTCGTCCATGTCCACGATGGAGAAATAACGCTTGCGCAACTCAGTGTCGCCAAACATTTGCATCAACTCCGATTCCACCTCGGCGATAGCTTGGCATTGTTTTTCGGCTTTCTCATGGGCGGCTTTTTCACGGGCTATCCTGTCGGCGGTCAGCTTGTCCAAAGCCTTTTGCGCCGTTTCCACCGCTTTCTTTTCACTCGCCGTCGGCTTCTTGTTTGTAGCCAACTTGTCATTGACGGTTTTCTCGGCTTTAGCCAAACGGCGTCTTGCTTGGGCCAACTCCTCTGCCGTATCGTTGTCGATTTCAGACATCTGAAAATCAAGGTCTTCGTCTATCTGGTTATAAAGCCTGTTCTTCTGTAACGCGATCCAAGCCTTGGCCTTGTCGATGTCGCCCCAACTTTCCAGCATGGTGGAAATCCGCAGCACATCCTGAGGCTCCAACACACTCATGTTGGCATCTTCGCGATACCAGCCTTTCTTGGCGGCATACACCATCAGCACCTTGTTTTTATGCTCCTCGGGCTTGTTCTTGTCGAAGAAAATGATGGCACCGGGGATGGTGGTTCCGTAAAACAGATTGCCAGGTAGCACCACAATGGCATCAATGATATTGATATGCTGCTTGAAATCGACACCTTGCAAGAAACCACGACGAATCATATACTCCACATCGGCCTTGCGATTCTGTCCGTCTTCCTCTTCGGTCTTCTCAGGCTGGCCACGAAACAGCACGCCTTGCGGACACACCACGCCTGCCTTGCCTTTGTCATCCAACGAGGCAATGATATGCTGTAAGAAGGCGAAATCGCCGTTGCTGTAAGGTGGAACGCCATAAACGAGGCGGTTGTATGGGTCGGTAAACTCCTTTTTGTATTCAATCTGCGGTGTACCGTCCTTTTTGTTGACGGTATTGCCTTTTTTGTCCTTCTTGGGCTCACCGTTTTGTGCCCAGTTCTCCAAAGAAAACGGGAAATTGGCCATCACCTTGTCGAAAGTGCGGAGTTCCAGTTCGTTGTCTTCATCCTTGAATTTCGGGTCGCGGATGGTGTCGCCTTGTTCGATGCGGGCATCCAAACCATGAAGGATCATGTTGATATTACAGATAGCCCAGGTGTTCCACACCAGTTCTTGTCCGAAAAGACGGACACCTTTTTGCGTATCGTAGCTGGCACGGACATATTTGGCCGCATTCAGCAGGAAACCACCGGAACCGCAGGTGGGGTCATATATGGTTTCGCCTTTTTGCGGTTTCAAGTATCGGACAATAATGTCGACTACTTCCTGCGGCGTGTAAAACTGTCCCGCCATGGTTCCGCCCTTGTTTTCATCAGCAAAACGCTTGATGAGGTATTCGTAAGCATCGCCCAGCACATCCACCGTCACATTCTTGTTGCTCAAATCCACGGCACTCAAATAGTTGATGAGATTGGTAAGCACCTCAGGGTCAAGTTTCTTTCCGCCAGAGCCATCAGGAGCAGGCTCATTCCAACGCACGGTATTGATGATGCCTTTGAGGATGTATTTGCCGTTCTTGTCAACATTTTGTTCCGCTATATCAGTGACAGCTTTATCCAGTTTTTCGTTCTTCTTGTCGATGGAAGCCAAGCGGACATCTTCCCAGAAACAACCTTGAGGGATGGTGAAATCGTGTTTTTTCTTGGTAATCACCTCCAGCTCCCTTGGCGTAGGCTCACGCATATAATCCGCCACAAACTGTTCTCTTCCGTTTTCTATTTCCCATTGGTAATTGTCGGAAAGCCGTTTGAAGAACAACAAAGAAAGGATGTATGACTTGTAATCCTCCACTTTGTCGCGAAGGATGTCGGCCATACCGAAAAGGAGGTTGCCTAAGGCTTGCTTTGTAATCATAACTACATGTATTATCCTGCAAAGATAGTTTTTTATTCAACACTCACCTCATCCACCATAATCCAAGACTTCTGCCCAGCGTAGGGATGCCACTCAGGCAACATACCTTGGTTCTCCACTTTGACGCGGACGAATTTTGCTTGCTGCATGTTGACGCGGGCGCGAGCCTCAATCCTACCGAAACCTTTCATTTTGTCGGGACGGTCGAAGACAGGTAATTCGGCCATCTGCCAGTCGGTGAACTCCTTGCCGTCGTTGGAGAAACAAACCCTCACTGACTTGGGCCACACCACCCAGTCGTTAGGCTCGTGGCAAATACCCACTTTCACCGTTTTGATGTCTGTTGGAGCGGCCAACTCAATGGTGGCCTCCATGTCGACACCTTGGAAGCCTAACCAATCGTTGTAATAGTCACCAGGTACACCTTTTTTGCCGTCCATCAGAGCAATGTCGGCATTTTTACCATATCGCTCCACAGGCGGGGTGACAAAGGTCGTGTTCTTGATATTCAAGCGGTTGAACTGACGCATCGTCACAAACGATGAAATCTTGCCATTTTTGAATGCTTTGGCCTTCACTATACAAGAATTTCTTATAATGAACGGTTTGTCATATATCTTTGATTCTGTCGTCGGCTCAGAGCCATCCAAAGTGTAACGGATTTCCGCATCTTTGTCAACACAAGTCATTGAAATGGTGAGCGGATGATTGTAGATGCGATACGCTTCATCACCCTGCATGGATGACTTGATTTCGGGTGTCGGAACCATCATTTGGGTCAATTCGGGCACTTGGAAACGGCTCAACTCTATCGGGTCTTGCATCTTGTCGAAAGCGCAAAGCATCACCGTGTATTCATACACCTGATTGCCCAGCACATACTTCTCATCCACGCCTGGACCACAGGTAGCCGTTCCGATGGGTGCCACCTTGTAATCGATATTCACTGTCAGGTAATCCTTGGGATTCAGTTGGTTGATGCGGCGGGCTGCAGTGAGGTTGTCGTCGCTGTAGTTGTAAATGCTGAAATTGAAAGGCTCCAGCATTGTAACGAACAATCCGACCTTGCTCTTGTCGCTCGTCAAAGCCATCCAACGCGTGTCGGCATGGTTACCGTTGTCTTGTGGCACAACATGTTGCTCAAACAAACTCAAAGCATCCACATGGTATAATCCCATCTTGCCCGAAGCGTTGCGGTCTGGATAGTTTTCCGTGTCCTTGCCGAAATAGGTCAAATTTCTGTAATCCAATGGCATACGGAACTGCATTCCGATTTTCGGGAAAGAAGTCACCGTTTCCATCGGCTCAATGCGATTGGTGAGGGTGACGTTGCCATTGCCGTCGATGCGGTAAAACGAGTTGACCAGGGCTTGCAATGCACCTTGCTCATCACGAAACTCCTTAGTTACTCTGATATATACCGAATCATTGTTCATGTCGTAATTGTGCCATGTAGATGTAAAATGCACCAAGCTAGCTTTCTTCCAACGCGGTAAAGCCCAGCCGTCCACCTCATCGTTCAAGGTAGGCGCACGCCAGAAGTTATCCTTCAAGTTTCCAGCCAACAACTCCTGATTTTCATACCGATACGAAGTCATCTCACCAGTTTTCTTGTCGAAAGTGATATCAAAATGGTCGCCAAAAACATGGAAGTCACTACCGTCGCCTGAATCGACAACCTTCGTTAAGGCCTTTCCTGCTTTAGGCAAAGGCTCCTTGTCGGCAAAAGGCCAATCCAACTTGAATTCATCATACGCCATTTCCGTCCCCGCAGGCATAAAGGGCTGGTCTTCTTTCAGTTTCACCGAGAAACGTACAAAGAATTCCTCGCCAGGATGGCCATAGATGCGCAAACGCTGGATGTTGATATACGTGGTGTTATAAGGCGCAAGATCAAGGTCGAATTTTTCTTTGAGCAATGTCCGTTCGGCAGAGAAAATGGTATAGTCGCAGTCGTAGGCCGAAGCGTCGGTGAAGGCGTTCCAATTCGTAACCTCGAATTCGCCTGCCTTCAAATCAATGGCTTTGAACTTGATAGGCTGATACACCTTCTTCACCTCGGCGGCATGATGGTGCGGTGTCCTGTCCGAGCTGACCACACCGTTGGCGCAGAAAGCATCATCATCGCCCACGCCGTAAGCATGACCAAAGTCGCCGCCCACGGCCAACCAATCCACATTCTTGTCCTTGTCGTGGACAATGAAGCTCTGGTCCACCCAATCCCAGATGCAGCCGCCTTGCAGTTGCTCGTTGGCTTCAATCACGTTCCAATAGTCCTGCAAACCGCCCATGCTGTTGCCCATCGCGTGGCAGTACTCCACCATGATAAAAGGACGATGCAGGCTATCAAGTCCCTCGTCCACAAAGCGTTGCAAATACTTCGGGCTGGCATACATCAGGCCTATGACATCGGTATTGCGGTCGTAAACGGCTCTCTCGTAAGTGACAGGGAGCATTTGGACGCGTTTCTTCATCCAATCGTAGGTATTTTCGAAATTGACACCGTTGCCGCACTCATTGCCCATCGACCACATAATCACTGAAGGGTGGTTCTTGTCGCGTTCCAACATGTTGCAGTTGCGTGACAAAACCATGTTACGGTATTGCGGATCTTTGGCGAGGCTTTTTTCACCGTAGCCCTGGGCATGGGATTCACAGTTGGCCTCGTCCCAGACATACAGACCATATTTGTCGCAGAGTTCGTACCAATAGGGGTCATCGGGATAGTGGCAGGTGCGCACCGTGTTGATGTTCATCTGTTTCATCATGGCGATGTCGCGTTCCATCGATTCGCGCGAAATGACATGGCCCGTGTAGGGGTCGTGCTCGTGGCGGTTCACACCTTTTATTAATACGTACTGTCCGTTGATGAGCAGTTTGCCATCCTTGATTTCCGAAGTGCGGAAACCGATGTGGTTTTCAAGACATTCCACTTCCCTACCCCTCTTATCCAAAATCTTCATTTCCAAACGGTAAAGATTCGGATGCTCTGCCGACCAAGGCTTGATTTCGGGCAAGACTCGATTGGCCTTCATCTTGAATATGCCTTGCACGCCAGCCAAATCCTTTTCCAACCTAAGGATTTCGTTCTCTCCATCATAAACAGCGACCTCCAGCCTCTCCTGCTTCAATGCTTTCCCTGTCCGATTGTCAAGTTTTAAATCCATGCTGAACGTTCCATTGCGATAGTTCTGATCCAATCCCGCATGAACCTCGTAATCAGCAATATTCACTTTTGATTTGGAATACAGTACCACATCGCGCTCAATGCCACTCAAGCGCCAAAAGTCCTGGCACTCGAAATAGGAACCATTGGAGAAACGATACACTTTCACTGCCAACTTGTTTTTGCCCACCTTGACGTATGGTGTGAGGTCAAAGTCGGCGTTGGTCTTGGCATCCTCGGTGAAACCCACAAACTGTCCGTTCACCCAAAGGTAATAGGCCGACTTCACCGCACCGAAATTGATGAAAGTCAAGCGGTCTTTCCATGATTCAGGAATCTCAAACTCCGTCACATAGCAGCCCACAGGATTGTCGACCGTCGGGGCAAAAGGCGGCTCATTAGGACGGAATTCGTTGTCCACATTGACATAAATGGGCGTTCCGTAGCCGTTCAGTTCCCAGTTGGCCGGCACTTGGATGGTTCCCCACGCAGAAACATTATAGTCCATTCTGTAAAACTCAGCAGGAGCATTTTCGGGTGTTTCCGACCAATAGAATTTCCAGTCGCCGTTGAGGCATTGCGACCATTGTTCTCCCACAGGGATGACATTCGTCCGCGGATACAGTCTGTTGATTTCATGAATGTTGACATCGTTCCAAGCGTTCAGTTCGGCTTCGGTTTGGGCTTGGAGTGCCATTGCAGCGATGAAACAGATTAGGGTAAAAGTCAGTTTTTTCATTGTCAAATCATATTTTAGGTTTACCCGTCACTGCGAGGAACGAAGCAGTCCAGAGAAAAAGCATCTTTGTAAGCACCTACTCTGGATTGTTTCGTCGTTCCTCCTCGCAATGACGCAAAGAGTATCATAGTTTTTCACTTTCCAAGAGCATTCGGTCATTATCCGGAATCCGTTCCGCCTTGTTAGCCTCGCGGTCGAAATAGACCACCACGGCGTGGCACAGCGTCTTGACCTCACCTGTCTCGGCATCTTTCAGGCATTGCTCCATCCTGAAGCTGGAGTTGCCCATCTCCGTGACGCGGTTCTCGCAAACAATCGGGTCGTGGAAATGCACTGGCTTGCGGAAATCAAGGTCGACATGGACGAGGACATATTTGAAAGTCAGCCAGTCGATTCGGGTTTGGAAGGCATGCTCGAAGTAGCGGCTTCGGCCCATGTCGAAATAGTTGCATTGCGCCCCGTTGTTGACATGGTTGTAGGGGTCGAGGTCGCTCATGCGGATTTGGATGGGACAGGAGAACATGGTATGTTGAAATGTTGATTGTTGAATCGTTGAATTGTTGAGACCACAAAAATAGGAAAAACTTTCATACACACTAATTTTTCAGACTGCCAAAACTGCTTTCATCATTTTTTACGAACAAATGGCATGTTCCTCAAAATAGATTCTTTTTCCAAAAAATGACATTTTTTGCCCCCGAAAGAACAAAAACTGTACTTTTGCGGCTTCAAAAATGGCAAATCTTCACTAATTATAATTCTAAATTACTAAAAATGAAAAGATTAACTATATTTCTATTGGCAATGATAGCCACATTTGCGCTACATGCCCAAGAGGTCAATGATTCTATCAACAACAATGCCTCAAACGGCCGAGTCATGTATTTCACTGGTGAAGTAAACTGCGAGTGGAATACCTTGGGAAACTGGCGCGTTGGCAGTCCTGATGGAGCACTGGCTGACTCACTCCCCGTAGAACCAAATCCTGATCTGGGCTGGATAGGTGATGATGTCATCCTCCTTAGCAATTGCAACCTCAACTTCTATGAATGGTGGGAGATATTAGGCTACCGTACCCTTACCATCGAAGACGGTGTCCAATTGCATTGTCCAAGTGGTGAGGAGTTTAAGGCCACTATGAAGAAAAACATCGAACCTTATGATCTCCATGTGAACGACTTTGGTTGGAATCCGAACGGCTGGAATCTGATTTCCATTCCGGTGACGGCGAATTATATTGAAATTCAAGAAGATACCCAAGACCATCCTGATGAAGCACCCTTCATTGATTACGAAGAGGCTGGATTCTTCTACGGTGAAAACTTTGACTTCTACCACTTCAACCAGGAGTATCCGTACGCAGAATGGAGAAACTATAGAGATTATGTCGGGCGTGACTCGACTTTTGTCGTGCATGACTTGGCTTATTACGATTATGACTCGGTTTGTAATGTCGTGTATGACACGGTTACTCACAATGATACGCTTTGGTATGTCGTGCATGACACGGTTTATGTCGCGCAAGACGCGAACTTTGTGGCTGAACGCAACGGCTATTTGTATGCCAACTACCTGCCCACCACCTTGAGTTTCACGGGTTATCTATATACCTGTGCGAAGAAAGAACATCGCTACCTTCGTTATGATAGTATTAGCCCCAAGTATCATTATAGTGGCTATAACTTGGTGGGCAATCCTTATCCTTGCAATGCTACAGTGGAAACAGGCAGCTGGGAAACAGTTGGAGACAAAACCTATTGGATTAATTATATTCATAGTTTCTATACGCTGAATGAAGCCAGAAACAATGTTATGGTATTAGATTATAATCCACAAGATCCAACAGGAACAGGAATAGTCGTTCCCCCTATGACGGCCTTGTTTGTAGTTGCAACCAGAAGCCATAGGTTGTCAAACGTGATCTTTAGGCCTGCGGAAAGTTTTGATATCGATGAAGGAGAAACATTGGTCAGAGGCAATGGTGTTGAAAACCTGCAGATTGAATTGACCGCCAACGGTGTCCTACTAGACAGGGTCTTTATGAAGGCTGGCAAGGGTGAGAATTGCAGCAAGCTCAGCTTGAGCCAGTACGCCCCAATAATTTACGTTCCCGAGGACGGCAAGGAATATGCCATTGCTTACAGGGAAGGGGCCAACATGATGCCGCTGTGCTTCACCACCGCCAAGAACGACATCTTCACGCTGGAATTCGACACGAGGGGCTATAATGGCAGCTACCTGCACCTCATCGATAACGCCACGGGCACCGACATCGACCTGCTGGCCGCCACTTCGACTCCTTCGACAGGCTCAGGAACCGAAGGCTCAGTGGCCAGTTACACCTTCAATTCAGAAGATGCCCACTATGCCGCCCGTTTCAAAATCGTTTTCGCCGAGGAAGCCTCCAATGACATCGTCGATAGTTTCGCTTTCATCAGCAACGGTGAGCTCATAATCAACAACAGCGGTGCAGCCACCTTGCAAGTGATGGACATCACGGGCCGCATCCTGAGCAGCGAGAACATCAAGGGTAGCCACAGCATGAGCCTCAACCTGAGCGCGGGCGTATATGTGGTCCGCCTTTGCAACGGCAGGGATGTGAAGACGCAGAAGATTGTTGTTAATTAAGATACGAGACTACGAGACACGAGACCGCGAGAAGTTTGGTTGTCCCGTGTCACGAAGTCCCGCGTCCCGTGTCAAATGATATTGAAGTTTAATTTTGAACAGTTTATTAACGAATTAAAAACACACACAATATGAAAAAACTAATTTTGACTGCAGCAATCATTCTGGGCTTTGCTATGGGCTCATATGCACAAAAACTCTTCATGGATGAGAAAGAAATCCAAGATGGCCTTTTCGCACGTGATAATTTCTATTATTTGATGATGAGTGATGATGAAATAGAGTATGATAGAATAGAGAATGATAACGTACCCCAAGGTGGTCTTTTCGGGCTTGGTGATTTAGGTCTTTTTGGGATGTCGAGGGATGGTGGGACCTTTAGTCTTTGTCTTCCTGGCCACAACTTCACCACCAATTGGAATGGCGGATCGCAAGGACATGATGACGACCTGCTACCACTCGGCAACGGTGCCTTGCTGCTCATAGGCTTTGGCGCCGCCTACGCCCTATCGAAGAGAAAGAAGGAAGACTAATCTATTGGTGTTAAGTAGATGAGTGAATGTCGTTGGACACAATTTCCACCACACGACGGACAATACTCTCCGCATCCAAGCCAAACCTGTGCATCAAAGCGGAAGCCTGTCCCGACTCGCCAAAACAATCATCCATACCGATACGGCATACTCTAATGGGATGGTTTTCAGCCAAAAACTCCGCCACAGCCCCTCCCAAGCCACCAGCCTTTTGATGCTCCTCGATGGTGAAAACCATTCGGGTTTCATCGGCGGCCTTGTTGAGGATGTCGCCATCCAACGGCTTGATGGTGTGCATGTTAATGACGCGTGCCGAAATGTGCATCTGTTCGAGCATGCGCGCTGCTTCAAGAGCCTCCCACACCGCGTGACCTGTGGCGACAAGGGTAATATCATTACCCTCACGCATCAGTTGGGCCTTTCCTATTTCAAAGTCCTGGTTTTCATCAGTGAAATCCGGCATAGGCTCTCGTCCAAATCGGATATAGACTGGCCCTTTGCATTCCAAGATGGCTTTCTCCGTGGCGATTTTGGCCTGCGTGGCATCACAGGGTGATATGACGGTCATGTTGGGCAACACACGCATGGCGGCAATATCTTCCAACGCCTGATGCGTGGCTCCGTCAGGGCCAACCGAAACACCCGCATGGGCACCTCCTATGACGACATGCACATTGTTGTAACACACCGAGATGCGGATTTGGTCGTTGGCACGATGCGCCGCAAACACGCCGTAGGTGCTGAACACAGGTATTTTTCCGCTCAAGGCCAGTCCCGCAGCCGTTGTCACGGCATCCTGCTCGGCGATGCCCATGGAGAAAAACCGCTCGGGAAAAGCCTCCGCAAAGAGGTTCATCCCTACCGAATTGGTGATGTCGGCACCCAGACCGACCACCCTGTTATCCTTTTGCGCCGCAGCGAGAACGCCCTCGCCGAAGCCAGTTTTTGTGGGTTTATTTCCTTTGTTGATGTAATTCATATCTTGGAGCTTTGGGCCCTTCGACAGGCTCAGGGACCCTGACGGTCGTTGAGCCTGTCGAAACGCCGTTATGTCAATTCATTTAAAAACTCAGGCAATTGTTCCTTGGTAGGTACCTTGCCGTGCCATTGGTTGTTGTTTTCTATTGACGGAACACCCTTGCCCATAATAGTATCAGCAATGATGACAGTCGGTCTACCCTGCTCTTTGTCAGCCATTTCCAAAGCCATCTTGATTTGGCTCATGTCGTGACCGTCAATCTCAATCGTATGCCAACCGAAAGCCGTCCATTTGTCTTTTAGCGGGTCGATAGCCATCACCTTTTCGGTATTACCATCTATCTGCAAACGATTACGGTCGATGATGGCGCAGAGGTTGTCTACCTTGTGATGCGCCGCCGCCATAGCCGATTCCCACGCGCTTCCCTCCTGTTGCTCACCATCACCCATGATGCAAAATACACGGTTCGGCTTGCCATCCATTTTGGCCGCCAAAGCCATACCCAAAGCCACGCCAAGACCTTGTCCCAACGAACCCGAGCAAGTCTCCAAGCCTGGCAATTGGAACTCATAGCTTGGATGGCCTTGCAGTCGGCTGCCCAACTTGCGCAAAGTCAGCATTTCCTCTTCAGGAAAATAACCTGCCGCCGCCAAAGTCGCATACAACACAGGTGCCGTGTGCCCGATGGAAAGCACTACTTTGTCGCGGTCTTCCCAATCAGGGCGTTTCGGGTCATGACGCAAATGATTGAAATACAACACCGTGAAAATGTCCACCAAGTCTAAGGAGCCGCCTGTATGTCCTGAGCCAGCCTCCGCCAAGGCAGTCAGTATCAATTCGCGGATATGCCGTGCCTTTTCTTCCAATTGATTCATATCAAACAAATTAAATCCCTAACAATGAAGTATATACATACACAAGCATACACTATTTTGATTCCAGTCCCCAACAAAAAACCGATGAAGGAACCAAAGGCCGATTTCCACGCCTTGTGGTCGTCGGTGCCTGCATTTTTTTCGCCGAGATAAGCCCCAATGAACGGCCCCAACAAGACCGCGATAAACCCGATGGGGAAAACAAAAGTGATGAGAAGGCCGAGGAAAAGACCTATTGTGCTGCCCCGGACACCCGCTTTTGTACCGCCGAATCTCTTTGTACCCCAAATCGGAACAACATAATCCACCGCAAAGACGACGGCACCTATGACACCCATAATCACCAGAAATTCAGTGGAATAATTGATACCTTTGACAAACGACAACGCCAAAAGGCCCAGGAAACTGAACGGCGTTCCCGCAATCCCAGGCACGACTGCCCCGACCAATCCAATAAGCACCAAAATAATGGCGACGATAATCAAAACGACATTCATATTACGACAAGCTCAATAACCTAAATCTACTTTCAGCTTGCGAAAATAAAGAATTTTACCGCCTATTGCGACAAAAGTTTTGAATTTTTACAAAACACCGTTACATTTGCACCATCAAAACGCTGCCTATGAAGAGATTTTTACTCCTTATCCTCATAACCTTCACCGTTTCGACCGTTTTCGCCTACGACATCATTCATCCCATCGGAGGTCGCGCTGCTGCCATGGGTGGTTCCACGGTAGCCTCGCAAGGGCTGTGGGCCATGCAGAACAACCCCGCCGGCATGGCCAATTTGGAGAAAATCAGCCTCGGATTGTATTATGAAAACCGCTGGTTGCTGCCTGAGACGGCTTACAAATGCGGTGCTTTTGCCGTTCCGACCAAATTCGGAACCTTGGGACTGAGTTTCAACCAATTCGGCTCCTCAAAATACAACGAAAACAAGTTCGGCTTGGCCTATGCCAAAGACTTCGGTCGCTACCTGCAAATCGGCCTCCAACTTGACTATTTCCTGCTGAAAATCGGCAACGACTACGGCAAATTCAGTGCGGTCACCTTTGAACTGGGCATACAATCACATGTTACTGACAAACTGACCCTTGGCACTTACATTTTCAACCCTGTCAATTTCAGTTTCGAGCAGACTTTGAACCATGAGAAGCTGCCCATCGTGTTTCGTTTCGGCATGGCCTATCAATTCATCAAGGATTTTGTCGGGCAATGCGAGATTGAGAAAAACACAGAAAGAGAAGGTGTTAGCTTACGCGGCGGATTGGAATACGAAGCCTTCAAGAGCTTTTACATCCGAGCAGGCGTGCAAACCAACCCTGGAATCTTGAGTTTCGGTCTCGGTTACGCTATTAGCTTTGCACAAATCAATGTGGCGGCACAATTACACAACGAATTGGGAGCTTCCCTACAAATCGGCATGATTTTCAGCATTGGAAAGTAATATGAAACGTCTGGTTTTCATCATATTATCCCTTTCATTCACCTTGTTTGCGAAGGCACAAATCGCCATTGACACGCTCAGCACCGAGGCCTTGAACACTTTGCTCATCGAACAGGTGGAACGACTGGCAGAGGATAGTGACGAAGACATTGATTTTGAAGACCTTTTGGAGAATTACATCTTCCTCAGCGAGAACCCTGTCAACCTCAACAGTGAGGAGGTCATGCAGTTGGTGGAACTGCGGCTGCTCACCGTGTTCCAATATGAGGCATTGCAGCAATACCGCAACTATTACGGTGATTTCCTCTTCCTTGACGAGTTGGAGATGGTGGAAGGCTTCGACGAGCAGACCTTGGCCATCATCCGACCTGTGGTTTGCATCGGACAAGACCAAAGCAAAGACAAGCTGACATTCAACAAGATGGCGCGTTACGGCAAGCATCAGATTGTGGGTCGCTACGAACAAATCCTTGAAAAACAGCAAGGTTACATGCCAATCGACGACTCTGCCCTATTGGCCAAACCTAACTCACTCTATCTCGGCTGTCCGCAGAAATACCAACTCAGATACACCTATAATTATAGGAACAAGATTCGCGCAGGATTCGTGTTGGAAAAAGACCCAGGTGAGATGTTTTTCACCGACAAGGTCAGCGACACGATTCAAAAACTATTGGGCAGCAACTACCGTCGCGGTTTTGACTTCTTGGGTTTCCATCTCTATGCCAAGGACTTGGGTATCGTGAAAGCTGCCGTTTTGGGTGATTATCAACTCTCTTTTGGTCAAGGGCTTACCATGTGGTCGGGCATGAGTTTCGGCAAAGCGGGTGCGAGCGGCAGCGTGATGAAACAAGGACGCGGGATTACACCCAAAGCCTCGGCCAGCGAGTATGCTTTTATGCGCGGCGCAGCAGTCACATTGGGCAGTGGTCCATTCAGTGGCATCGTGTTCTATTCCAATCGCTGGATTGATGCCAATGTGAGCTTAGCCGACACCATAGACAATGAAGCCGAACTTGTCAGCAGCCTGCAAGAGACTGGCTATCATCGCACTATAGGCGAACTGCAAGACCGTCATGCCATACGGCAACGACTCATTGGAGGACACTTTTCTTATGCCATCGCGCATTTTGAGGTCGGTTACACCGTTCACCACACCTGGCTTAGTGCCCCCTTGCAACTCAGGCCAAGCCACTACAACCAGTTCTATTTCCAAGGCCAAAGGCTTACCAACCAAGGGATTGATTTCAAGTATATTAAAGGCAAATTTGCAGTTTTTGGTGAAGCTGCGATGAGTTACAATCATGATGCTAAGGTCCCTGAGCCTGTCGAAGGGCCGACACAAACACAACCAATCGTTCCAACAGGCTCAACGACCCTCGACCGCTTTGCAGGCTTAATCGGCCTAACTGTCAAACCCGCTGGTTACCTGAATTTTACCCTCATGTATCGCGACTACGGCAAGGTCTACCAGAACCTCTATTCCAACGCTTTCGGCGAAGGCGGTCGCAACCAAGGGCAACGCGGCATCTATCTCGGTGTGGAAGCCGCACCTGCACCCTATTGGAACATCCTCGCCTACGCCGACCAATTCCAATTCACATGGCTGACCTCGCAAGTCAACGCACCCAGTCGCGGCCACGACTATTACTTGCGCATCAACCACAGTTTCAATCGTAGAACCCATGCCTATTTGCAATTCCGCTCCAAAACCAAGATGAAGAACTCGACGGACGGATTTGTTTTCACCCACTACCCCATCCTCTACACCAAGAACTCCGTGCGTTTCAACATCAACTATCAGATAGGCAGAGACTTCCATTGCAGCAACAAAGCTGAATATGCCCACTACCACAACGAAGACGGCAGCAACGAACACGGCTATTTCCTCTGTCAGGACATCGCTTACAAGCCTGAGAACAAACCCTATAGCCTCTCCTTCCGTTACGCTATCTTCGATGCCAAAGACTACAATGCCCGCATTTATGCCTACGAAAGCGATGTGCTCTATTCCTTCAGCGTGCCCGCCCTTTACGGCAAAGGCATGAGAGTGTATCTCTTAGGCAAAGTAAAGCTATTCAACGCCTTGACACTTTATGCTCGCATTGGATGCACCATCTATAGCGACCGCGACGAGATTGGCAGTGGATTGACACTGATTGAGGGGAATCATAAGACAGATTTGAAGGTGGAATTTATATGGAAATTGTAGAGACGCAAAATTTTGCGTCTCCTGATCACAAATGAATCATTCAGAAACGCACAATAAAATAATAATCACAAGAGACGCAAAATTTTGCGTCTCTACCAACAAAACGAAACGGCAAAAATGACCGACAAATTCAAAAACAAATATCGCATTCAAACCGTACGCGCCACATGGCATGATTACAAGAACGGTTCCTATTTTGTTACCATCTGCACAAAAGACCGCGAACCCTATTTTGGGCATATTGTCGATGGACAAATGTCATACACCGATTTGGGCATATCCGCAAACGATTGTTTACAAGCAATACCATCGCATTTTCCAGATACAGAAATTCCTGAATGGATTGTAATGCCCAACCACATTCACGCCATAATTATCATCAACGCCCCTGCCCCCGTTGTAGAGACGCAAAATCTTGCGTCTCCTTTACAGCAAACCACACATCATTCCAAGACGCAAATTCTTGCACCTCATCAATTAGAAACAACCGATAATGAGACGCAAAATTTTGCGTCTCTACAGGGGGAACCTCTACAAAAATTCGGCCCACAATCCAAAAATCTGGCATCCATCATTCGGGGATTCAAAATTGGTGTCACCAAATATGCCAACGAACACAACCTTTCTTTTGCATGGCAATCCCGTTTTCACGACCACATCATTCGCAACCAATATGAAATGAATCGTATTGCCGATTACATTAATAACAATATCGTCCGCTGGAAAGGGGATTGCTACAACCAAAACGCAAACAATAGAAACGCCATATTACCAGAAGAAGCATACCTTCAGTATTTCTAATTGTTGCATTTCCTATTATTCATTATTCTACTCCGAATAGTACAACAATTCTATTTTCTTCTACTTTTTTTCACCACATCCCCTTGCCCAATCCAAATTTTGTCTATTTTTGCCCCTGCTAAGCCGAGAGAAAACGGCTGGCCAGAGAAAGCGCATTCTTCCTTTGTTCCTCAGCAGTGAATCTGGACAATTCACATATAAAGGGGAATAACAAGTGGGGTAGCGACTTTCGCTGTTATGTTTGCATGTGTCTTATGCACAACATAAACAGCGGAGTTTGACCCTATCCGTTATTTTCTTTATATGGGAGTCCAGACCCAACTGCTGGAAATAAGGATAAGTTTGGGAGGCTCCGCTCTGTTTACCATTGAATAATGTCGTCTTATGAGCCAAGGACGCAAATAAAACTAATCAAAATGGAAAACGGAGAAAACAATGATCTTCAAGGAAGAAGAGAGTTTTTCAAAAGTGCTGCAAAAAAGACATTGCCCATTTTAGGAATGGTAGTTATGGGTACTTTTACCCCTACATTTTTTCAATCATGTACAAAATCACTTGATTGCATAGATGCTTGTACAAATGCGTGTCAGAATACTTGCAGAACCACTTGTGTCGGTAGCTGCAAAACAACATGTACGGGAGGTTGCGATACCTCTTGTAAAGGTGACTGCTACACTACATGTAGAGGAGGTTGCGATGGAACATGCAAAACAGGATGTACTGGGAGTTGCACAGGAGGATGTACCAGTACTTGTAGTAAATTATGTAATGGCTCTTGCAGAGGACCTTATTGAAAAAGGATACTTGTATTATTGAAACAGAATGCATAGTAAAACACAAAATGAAATTTTAATGTAAATACTTTTTTATTGTTTACAAAAAGATACAAAAATATAAATGGTTTATATTAAGAATAACCAAACCCCATGGCGATCTGGCATGGCAAAAAATATCACCTTCATCGTCACCAAAGACTGCCAGTTGGCCTGCAAATATTGTTTCCTTGTTGGAAAGAACATGAAAGAAACAATGTCTTGGGAAGTGGCCAAAACGTTCATCGATTATGTACTAGACCATGAGACCGACCCCGATTTCGCCTATGAGTCGGTGGTGTGGGACTTCATCGGCGGCGAGCCTCTTCTCGAAGTAAAACTCATCGACAGGATTTGTAACTACATCAAGACGGAACTTTTCCGTCGCAACCATCATTGGTTCAATTCATTCCGCTTCAACTTCTCCACCAACGGCATCAACTACCATGAAAAGGCTGTACAGGACTTCATCCAGAAAAACCAAGACCATCTTTCCATCGGCATCACCATCGATGGAACGGAGAAGAAGCACGACCTCAACCGCGTGTACAAAATCACCGAGAAAGGCTCCTACAAAGATGTGATTAAGAATATTCCGCTGTGGTTAGAACAATTCCCAGATGCTGGAACCAAAGTCACCGTCTCATCTGCTGACATTCCCTATATCACCGAGAGTGTGCTACATCTCTATTCCTTAGGCATCCACGAGGTAAATATCAACGTGGTGTTCGAGGACGTATGGCAAGAAGGCGACGACCTCAAATTTGAGGAACAACTGATGCAACTCGCCGACGAAATCATCGATGGCGGCTATTATCAGGACTACGCTTGCTCGTTCTTCTCGGAACACATCGGCAAACCCATGGACCCCGAGCGCGACAACCAGAACTGGTGCGGCGCGGGCAAGATGCTATCTGTTGATGCAGCTGGTAACCTCTATCCCTGCACCCGCTTTGCGCAATACTCCCTCCGCGACAAGGAGACATGGACCATTGGCAACATCAAGGATGGCATCGACAAAAACAAGTTGCGCCCCTTCCTCACTTTAGATAGACTGACACAAAGCAAGCCGGAATGTATCACTTGCGAGGTGGCCAGCGGTTGCGCCTGGTGTCAAGGTGAGAACTACGACGCGGCACAGACACACACCGTATTTGAACGCGCCACCGCCATCTGCAAGATGCACAAGGCAAGAGTGAGAGCCAACAACTACTACTGGAACAAGCTCTTCCGCAAGCTCGAATTAGAGGACCTGCGCGAGCAGTACGAAGCCAACAAACGCGAAGTGAAACCCGAAATCTGCTAAAGCCATGCTGCAATACCTTGTTATATTATTAGACGACACCAGCGTGGCCTACTGCCATGCTGACAATCCGCTGAAAGAAAGGCACCTGATGCCTATCGAGACCTTGGAGAAGGGCATCCTCTTCGGAATGAAGCAAAACTTGATGATTCAGTATGTCTTCCCAGACTATGCCTTGCCCGAAGAATATGCTTCTGTCATTGAGAGCATCGACAATGTGAAGATTTATCCTATTGGTTGCAAGCCTGTTACGGGCATTTCGGACAACGGAGAAACTGATGTCATTGTCGCCAACTCCGTCTCGGAGTTGGAAAAAAACACGGCGACCATCTTCGAGACGAAGATGGCGACAGTGATTCGTCTCACTTTCAGCGAAATGCTGAAACAAAAAGATGCAATTGCAAAATTGTTCGCCTCTGGAGCAAGAATCAACTTTTGCATTACTGATGTGGAGCAATTCTCAGACGAGCAAATTGAGACGTATAAACAGATTTTGAACGAGTGGAACGCCGCTTTACTTGGTCTCTATAAACAAGGCCAATCACCTCAATTCAACCTTTTGACGAACAGGATGATGCTGGAGAAGATGCACAACTGTGAGGCGGGTGTGAGCAATATCACCCTTGCCCCGAACGGGAGTTTCTACCTCTGCCCTGCTTTCTATTATGATGAGCGGATGAAGGTCTTCAACCAATTGAATCACCACAATCCATCATCGGATAATTCAGTTGGCGACTTGGAGAAGGGTTTGGACATCCCTAACCCACAACTATTGCAACTCGACCACGCGCCCTTGTGCCGTAACTGCGACGCCTACCAGTGCCGCCGCTGCATCTGGCTCAATCGCAAGCTGACTTGGGACAACAACACACCCTCGCACCAGCAATGCGTAATGGCACATCTGGAGCGCAACGCATCCCGCGATCTGCTGAACGACATCCGCAAAGTTGGTGAGTTCATGCCGCAAATCGACATCAAGGAAATCAACTACTTGGATCCGTTTGAGGTTAGGAAGGAGTTTTAGGACACGCTTCGCGTCACTGCGAGGCACGAAGCAGTACATTCGCTCAATTCGTCAGATTCGCCGACAAAGAAAAACGGCGAATTAAGCGAATGAAACGAATTAGATTGCTTCACTTCGTTCGCAATGACGCAAAGCGACGATCAAGCAACAACAATTAAACGATTAAACACTCAACAATTCAACAATGAAGAAAAAAGTAGGTCAGGTAACCCCTGAAGAAAAGAACGAAATCCAACAACTCTTCGAAAGAAGAAACGGCCTGAACGAATTGGCGAAAATCCTCACCGCGGACAACACAGAGCTTTACGAGAAACTCGTCAAGGACATGGGCGAGACCGGCACCAAGTTCCAGAGCTGGTGGGACCGTATGTCACAGAAGTACAAGTGGGAATCCGCTGAAAATGGTAACTGGGAAATCAACTTTGAAACCAACGAAATCTATTTGGTAGCATGACACTCTTATTCATCGGCACGACAGAATTATTGCTCATCGCGGGCGTGGCCTTGCTCATCTTCGGCGGAAAGAAAGTGCCAGAGCTGATGAAAGGCTTAGGCAAAGGCGTACAGAGTTTCAAGCAAGGCATGAATGAGCCTATAGAGGAAGACAAAACGCAAGAGGTGACGGATGAAGCGCAAGCCGAGCCCAAAGAAGAAAACAGAGTCGGACAATAACCCCGACCCGAACCTGCTGACCTTCGGCGGACACCTTGAAGTGCTCCGCCGAATGTTGTTCCGCATCATTGCCGTGGTGATGGTGTTGGCTATTGCTATTTTCTGCTTCAAGAACAAGACCTTCGAGCTGCTCCTCGCTCCAAGCCAATGGGATTTTGTCACCTATCGTTATATTGAGAAATTTCTTCATAGACTTGGTTCCAACTTCGTCTTCAACCAGTTCCACATCAATCTGATTGCCACGGAGTTGTCGAGCCAATTCATGACACACGTCACAACTGCACTCTATATTGGACTATTGGGTGCATCTCCTTACATTTTGGTTGAACTGTTTCGCTTCATCACACCTGCTTTGTATGATAACGAGAAGAAATACTCTGTTCAAGTCGCCGCCACGATGTACCTGCTTTTCATCATCGGCGTGCTGATGTCGTACTTCATCCTTTTCCCCATTTCATTCAGGTTCTTAGGCACTTATAGCGTTTCAGGAATGGTGGAAAGCAACATCACCCTGAAATCCTACATCAGCACCTTCACTACCTTAACTTTGGTCATGGGATTAGTATTCCAACTGCCTGTCATCGCATTTTTCTTGGGCAAATTGGAAATTGTATCGGCCTCAATGTTGAAACAATACCGCAAATACGCTTTCCTCGTCATCATGGTCGTTGCCGCCATCATCACGCCGCCCGACTTGATGACGCTGATTTTAGTCACGATTCCGCTTTATCTGCTTTACGAAGTGAGTATTATTGTGCTGAAGCGGATGGAGAAACGGAAAGCGTAATCACTCCACCACCACCCTATCCACCTGCTGTTTTCCACCTACATTAGTCACCAAAGTATAAACACCTTGGCTCAGACCTTGTGTCGGAACGACAATGGCTTGCACTGAAACAGCATTGGAATGCACCAACCGCCCCGTCATGTCATACAGTCTGACGAAGGCTTCAGAAGTTTCCGCAAAACGGATATTGATGCGGTCTTTGGCTGGATTCGGAAAGACTTCAACAAATTGAGTCGGCCCTTCGATGGGCTCAGGAGCCTCGATGCCCCAAGTGCCGCATCCCGCATTGATTTCACCATCCAAATAGTGGAAACGGTTGTCCAACCAATTGCGCATATACTCAAGTTGGCTTTCATCAACGGTAAACTCAGGCCAAGCCTCATGCTCACGCTCGTATGCACCACTTTCAAGCAATTCTTCGTATTGCTTTTGAACCAGTTCCATGATATGTTCAGTGGTCAGGATGTCACTGCGCAAGCTGTTGTATCGCGTTTTGGCCGAGGCCACGAAGCCATTTTCGTTACAGTCTTGCATCAAACGGTCGAAGAAGCCGTTGCTCATCAAGCCTGCCGTGTTGTAAGTCTTGTTACCGTCGGTGTCCAAGCCCCAAATGGCATCCAAGTCCCAAGGCAAGTACATGTAGGTGCTCGACTTCTTGTAACGCGCCAAAAACAGGTTGCGTCCCATGTTGTCCATGGCCATTAAACTATTGATAAACAGGTAGTAATCTATGGCATTGTTCTTGTCGAACTGGGCGGCATACTGCGAGTAGAATACGTTATCGGAGGCATTGATTACAAAGTTGGTGAAGCTATAGAGGTGGTTCCAATTGATAGCGGTGTCGCTCTCGTTGGGATAAACCCATTCGTAATTGTCCCAAGTGTCTTGTGTATTGTCGTAGTCGGGCAAACTTTCGAATGTGGGAGCGCCTGGGCCATTGCCTTTGTAAAGCACGCCACGAATATCACCGTTGTATTTGCGCAGGCCGAGTTGTTTTCGGTCCATGCGTTCGGTCAAGGCATAAACGCCTAAATACTGGTTATTTATGAATAAGTCAGCATACACCATACGTATACCTGGCAAGGCATCGGGTTCGCTTTCGGCGTAAGGTAGCTGATACATCTCCATCCAAAGCTCGTTGGCTATCTTGTCACGGAGACGAAGCGGTTGCGCCCACATGGCTTCAAGGTTCCAGTCGTCGTCGCTGCGCATCCCTAAAAAAGTGGTGTCGGCCATCAAAGTGCCTGTCTCATCTGCCCACAACTCAACACGATAGGATTTCTTGTCGTACTGCTGCGAAGAAGTACCACGAATCTTGAATCCAGCGTGCATTGTAATAACATTGCCATCAGCATCGGCCACATTGATGACACCATGCACAGCAGGCGAGTTGACAATCGGGCCATCAGTGGTAATGGTAATCAACGGCATCTCGCTACGATAATAGGTATAAGTCTCGCCCAAAACAATCATTGACTCCTTGTATGGCTTCATACCCTCCAAAAACCGACCTGTAGCAACGACAATCTTCTTCTCATGGTCGATGCCATACATCTTATCTAATTCCTGCGCCCTCATCGTGACTGACGCAAAAACCAATATTGCTATTAACGTTAACTTTCTCATTTATTGTAATCTTATGTATATCAATCAATTCTAACTACTTCCATAATTCCATCAATGGCTTTAATCTTGAGAATCAGTTGCTCCAAAGCCTCCACATCGGAGATTTGCAGCACAATCTTGCCTTCAAAATAGCCTTCCTTGTCGGAATTAAAAACGATGTTTTTCATGTTCACCTCCAAATCCTCGGAAATGACCTTGGTAATCTTGCCCAAAAGTCCAATCACGTCGTGGCCATAGATACGGATGGTGGCTTGCGACCCTGTCTCAATGCCGTTCCATTTCACGTTGATGATACGGTAGCCGTAACGTTGCTGCAAACTCTTAGCATTGGGGCAGGTGATACGGTGTATGCTGATGGTGCCGTCGCTGGTGACAAAACCAAACACATGGTCGCCAGGAATGGGATTGCAGCACTTGGCTAATTTGTAGGTCACATTGCCAATGTCCTCACCAATGCAAAGCGACTCCTCAGCTTCAGGTTGCAGATCTTTCTTTGTGGATTCAATCTGCTCAGGCACAATTTTTTCCGTTTTCTCGGCACTCTCCCCAAATTTGGAGACCAAGAAACGTTTCACATCAGTAATGTCGATTTTCTCCGTTGAAATCTGATGGTAGAGTTGCAGCGAGTTCTCCAACTTGAACTCCTTCACCAACATATCGACCACGGTCTCCGAGAAGGGCAACTTCCAGTTTTTCAGTCTCCTCTGCAACATGCCTTTGCCCAACTCCGACTCCTTCAACTCCTCTTCCTTCAGGTAACGGCGAATCTTGTTTTTGGCCTTCTCCGTAACCACCACATTGAGCCAGTCAGCACGCGGCGACTGTTTCTTGCTCGTGATGATTTCCACCTTGTCGCCATTGGTCAATTCATGACGGATAGGCACCATACGCCCATTGACTCGGGCACCGTTACATGTTTCACCCACATGGGTATGTATCTCGTATGCAAAATCAAGCACCGTGGAGCCGATGGGCAACTGCTTCAAGTCACCTTCGGGCGTGAAAATGAAGATCTTATCGGATTTGTAAATTCTCTTGTATGAACTCTCAAACGACACCATAGTGGGGTTTTCCAGCACCTGCCGCACATTGAGCAGCCACTCTTCGGAAGTCTCCTTTTCACCTTTATATAAATAGTGCGCCGCCTGACCTGTCTCGGCAACCTCATCCATGCGCGTGGTACGGATTTGTACCTCAAACCAAAGTTTGTCGTCATATTTCACCGTGGTGTGCAGCGACTCATACCCCGAGGCTTTCGGCTTCGTAATCCAGTCGCGGAGACGTTCAGGCATGGGGTCATAGAGATTGGTGATGGCCGAATAGACAATCCAGCAGCATTCCTGCTCGTCCTTCAAGGCGCAATGGATAATGACCCTTGCCGCCATCAAGTCGTAGACTTCCTCAAACGGCACATTCTGGGCTTTCATCTTGGCATAAATCGAAGGGATGGACTTCAACCTCCATTTGATGGAATAGCTAAACTTGTGCTTTCCGTTCTTTTTGGTGCGCTCCAACTCAGCGTCAATGCCTTCCGAAATGCGAGAAATGAAATCTTCAGCCGTCTTTCTACGTGCCTCATGGCTGGCCTCAATCTTGGCCTCAATCTCATGGAACAGCACCGGATTTTCAAACAGCATCAGCTTCTCTTCCAACTCAGCTTTCAGTTTATAAAGGCCAAGACGGTGAACGATAGGAATATAGATGTATTTGATTTCGTGGAAATACTTCGACAAACGGTCGGGGTCCACATCCTTCTGATTACGAACATCATACACTCGATGCACCACTTTCAGCAACACCGAACGCATGTCATCAATCAGGGAGAGGAACAACACTTGGAAATTATCGGAATTATAGGCCACCTTTTCCGTATCCAACTGCGAAATCTGGCTGAAGTCTTCGAGGATAATGGCCACGGTCTTGCCGAACTGGTTCATCAGTTCTCTACCGCTCACGCCCTTTTTGTAGTCAATGCCGTGAAGAAAAGCCGCAACCACAGAGATGTAGCCCAAACCCACCTCAAGGACCGCAATACGCCCCAACTCAATCAGGTGAAACATGTAGGCCTTCCCCGACAAAAGGTAGCGACCGTCATATTGTTCCAAACAAAAACGGTATGCCTTGTCAATCAATTCTAACTGATTGGGTGCGTTGATGAAAGGCTGGATGTCTTTCAGCATCGATTCGTAGGCCTGCTGAATAGCCAATATTTCCAAAGAGGTATAGCTTGCCATGGTTCTTGTGCTTAATCAATCTTGACCGTGAGCTGATGGGCAAGCAGGATGTCATAATAAGGTTTGAGTTCCTCGAAACTGCCATGCATGACGGCGCATTTGCCTTTATAGTGCGTTATCCAGGCGCAAGTTTCGGCCTGTTCGCGGGTATGATGGCACACCTTCATCAAGGTTTCAATGACATATTCAAATGTATTCACATCATCGTTGATGAGCAGCAGACTCTTCTCATTCTCAACAAGTTCCTCTTCTAAAACATCAACGCTTTCCTGTTCCTTGTTCATTTCTCAAAGTCAAATTTTCGGGGGTAAAAATACACATAATTTCCAAAATGAAGGACGAAAAAAGGCTTCAAAGTTTTTTTTTCCTACTTTTGCCCTTCGAATAACAACGTCTCAATGCAGAACCGCTTCATCAAAAATATCATCTTCCTACTGTTTCTCAACCTGTTGGTGAAGCCGTTCTGGATTCTCGGCATCGACCGTGAGGTGCAAAACCTGCTCGGCGATGCTTCCTATGGTACCTATCAGGCCCTTTTCAACTTCTCTTACCTCTTTTATATATTGCTCGACCTCGGTATCACCAACTTCAACAGCCGTGCCGTCGCGCAAGACCCAAAAAACCTTTCCAAGCACTTTGGTGGCCTCACCGAAATAAAACTGCTTCTCGGATTGCTTTATGCCGTCGTTATTTTCGTGGTCGGCTACTTCTGCGGCTACAACGAAGGCCTGAAACTCAAGCTGTTGTTCTGGTGCGGCCTCAACCAAATCCTGCTCTCTTTCATCCTCTTCCTCAGGTCGAACATACAAGGTCTACTGCTGTTCAAGCACGACAGCATCCTCTCCGTCTTTGACCGCGTGTTAGCCATCGTCATCATGAGCCTCGTGCTGTGGAGCGGCTGGTTCCCAAAAGAAAAGTTCAATGTTATATGGTACCTGCAAGCCCAGACCGTGGCCTACATCGCTACCCTCATTTTCGCCCTGACCATTGTTTTGCGCCATGTTGAAAGCCTCAACTTCAAAATCAACTTCCAGTTTTTCAAGGAAATTTTGATGCAGAGTCTGCCTTTTGCCGTGCTTGTTTTGCTGATGAGTGTTTATAGCCGCATTGAGCCAGTTTTACTTGAGCGCCTTTTAGACGACAAGGGCGTGCAAGCTGGCATCTACAGCCGCGCCTATCGTCTCTTCGACGCAGGCAACAACATTTCCAACCTCTTCGCCATCATGCTGTTGCCCATGTTTGCCGCCACACTGACAAAGAAATTGGAACTGAACAACCTGGTCAAGACCTCCTTCAACGTGATTGTGGCCATGGCGGGCATCGTCATGATTATGTGCGTTTTCTACCGCCAAGAAATCATGCATCTGATGTATAACCCCGAAGAAGCCGAAACTGAAGCCGCCTATCTCTTGCGCATCGGCCAATACGCAAAAGTATTTCCTTTGTTAATGGGCAGTTTCTTCTGTCTTTCAACGACCTACGTTTTCGGAACGCTGCTCACCGCCAACGGTAGCCTCAAGCAACTCAACCTCGTGGCAGCAGCTGGCGTGGTCATCAACATTTTGCTGAACCTCATTGTCATACCTCGGTTCAAGGCGGTCGGTGCGGCCTGCACCAGCCTTTGCGTGCAAGCCGTCACGGCTTTCTTGCAATATCTGCTTGCCAAACGCATCTTGAAATTGGAAATAAACGGTCGCTATTGGTTTCACATCCTCGTTTTCCTTGTCACTGTCGTCGTGGTCACATACCTCTCCAAGCAATTGGACATCAATTGGATGATTGGATTCATCATCACTTTTGCCATCAACTGCGGAGCCATCTTCTTCACGCGTTTACTCAGCCTGAAGGAAATCGTCAGCCTCGTTCTCCCAAAGGAAAAAAAGGCATAATTTGCTTTTTTCATTGTCAGTTCGGGAATTTTCCCTATTTTTGACGACTTATTTCACACATAAATATGGAAGAGCAACAACGTAACACATACAGTTCCAAATACTTATGCAAACTGTTGGTGGAATACAGGAAGCCCATTCTCATCATCTTGGCAGTGGCCGCCCTCTGTGCAGTCATATTCAGCGCACCTTATTTTATTACACCGCTTTATAAGTCCACGACGGTCATCTACCCCACTTCCAGCAATTCCATTTCCAAAGTCCTCATCAGCACGACCTACCAGTCGGAGAAAGACATCATGAACATCGGCGAGGACGAACAGACCGAACAGATGCTGCAAGTTTTGAACTCGAACCGCGTGCGTGACAAGGTCATCAGCCGCTTCAACCTGATGGAACATTACGACATCAAGGCGAACAGCAAATACCCCATCACCAAGCTGAACAAACTCTACGATGCACGCATCAAGTTCCGCCGCACGGAATACAACGCCGTGAAAATCACCGTATTGGATTCTGATGCCGCACTCTCAGCCCGCATCGCCAACGAGATTGCCGAGATTTTTGACAGCACGATGAACCAGATGCAAAAGGAGGTTGCCATTGAGGCCTTCCGCATTGTGGAACAGGAATATAACACCCTCGTCGACGAAATGAACCGCTTGGAAGACTCCCTGAACACCTTGCGCAAACTTGGCGTGTTCGATTACGAGTCACAAGTGGAAATGCTGAGCCAACAAATGGCCGTTGAATTGGGTAAAGGCAACACACAGGGTATCAAGAACATACAGCAGCAACTTGACATTTTAGCCGAATACGGCGGTGCCTCCTACGCCATCAACGAGCGTTTGGACAACGACCGCCTGCAACTTTCTTTGGTCAAGTCGAAATATGAAGAAGCCAAAGTTGACGCCACGGAGTTCATTCCACACAAGTTTGTCGTCACCTCAGCCTTCCAAGCCGAGCGCAAGAGCTATCCTGTGCGCTGGATCATCTTGGTCGTCACCGTGCTGAGCACTTTCCTGTTGCTCGTCTTCTGCATCGTGATTTACGACCGTTCGAAAGAATTTTTTCGTCAAGAGGCCGAAATGGAAGCGGCCAAGAAAGGAAAAAGAAAAGCCATTGAAAAAGAATGAGTTAAAAGCAACAAAGAATATCAATTACAATACTCCGAAAACAACAAATCAAATCATGGATAACAATTTCAACAACCTTTCACTAGTCCAACTTGTGCTGAAATGGAAATGGCACATCATTATTATCACCATTGCCGCTGCCATCTGCGGCGCCATTTTCTCCAGCTCCATGTTCATCACTCCGCTTTATAAGTCGGTGGCCGTGGCTTATCCTGCCAACATCAGCCCCTACTCGGAAGAAAGCGAGACCGAACAGATGCTCGAAATCATCAATTCGACCTCCATTATGGACTCCATCATTGAAAAGTATGACCTCTGGACGGACTACAAGATCGACAAGAACTACAAGTTCGCCAAGACGTACATGATCAACGAATACCGTAGCAAAATCAAGATTGGCAAGACCCCTTACGAGGCCGTCAGCATCACCGTGATGGACAAAGACCCCTTCGTGGCTTGCGACATTGCCAAGGATGTCTTGAACTTCTACGACCAGAAAGTGCATAACCTTCACACACAAAAAGTTGGCGAAGTGGTGGCCATGTATGAAAGACAATTACGTGAAAAGCAACGCAACATCGACTCGCTGAAAAGTCGCTACACTGAGATTTGCACCACCTACGGCCTCTCCGACATCTCCAGCCAAACACGTGAAACAACCAGAAGCCTGCTGAGCGGTTCGTCGAAAGCTAATGAGATTCAGACCAACCTTGAACTATACGGTGCCGAAATCCATGACCTGCACACCAAGATTGCCGCAGAAGGCAACACTTACGTCGCCACCAAGTTGGATTATGAAAAAGAACTCCGTTTCTTCCACTCGCAACTCACCTACTCCAACATCATCACCGAGCCATTCCCCGCCGACAAGAAAGCCTTCCCTGTGCGTTGGGTGGTTGTCGCATTGAGTGGCTTAGGTGCTTTCCTGCTCTCCATCGTGGCCATCTTCATCATCGAAAACCGCAAGCGTTTCGTGGCTGAAAACAAATAAATTGTGGAAAAGAGAGCAAAAATAGCTTGGCTTTACCTCATTGCGGCACTCTTCGTCGCGGTGGGTTTGTTCCTCGTCGTAAAGAAGAACACCTACCTGTTTTTTGCCCTGCCCGTAGTGTTAGGTGTATTGTTGCTCTACATTTTCTCTTTAGATAAAGTATTGTTACTCACTGCTTTCACCATACCACTTTCGGTCAACTTGAAAGCACTCGATGCTGGCTTAGCTATCTCACTTCCTGCCGAGCCTTTGCTGATGGGCATTATGGTCCTCTTTTTCGCCAAAATGCTCTATGACGGAAAATATGACAGGCGCATCTCACACCACCCCATCGCCATCGTCATTTACTGCATGTTCGCTTGGATGCTGGTCACCACCATCACAAGCGAGATGCCTGTAGTGTCCATCAAATTCATGCTGTCGAGGTTATGGTTTGTCGTTCCGGCGTTCTTCCTTTGCGCCATCTTCTTCAAGGACCCTAAGAACATCCATCGTTTCATCTGGCTTTATATCGCGGCTCTGTGCATCGTGTGCGTCTACACGATCATCCATCATGCGCAGTTCGGCTTCGACGGCGATTCCGCCCACTGGGTGATGACACCGTTCTATAACGACCACACGGCCTACGGTGCGGCTTTGGCCATCTACCTCATTCTCGCCCTCACCTATGTCTTCCTGCCGGATGTAAAGAAAAGCCGCAGACTTATTATTATAGGTGTGGTCGTCCTACTCAGTGTCGCCCTGATGCTCTCCAACTGCCGTGCCGCATGGTTGAGTATGATTGCCGCCTTGGCCGTCTTGATTTGCGTGCTACTGAAGATCAAGTTCAGCTGGATTGCTACTGTGGTAGTCGTCCTGGTCGGGTTGTTTTTCGCTTTCCAAAACCAAATCATCGACGTTTTGGAAAAGAACAACCAGGATGCTTCCGGCGACCTCGTGGAGAACATCCAATCCATTACCAATATTTCCACCGATGCTTCCAACCTTGAGCGTATCAACCGTTGGCAGTCAGCCTTCCGGTTGTTCAATGAGCGTCCTATATTCGGCTGGGGACCTGGCACTTATCAGTTTGTCTATGCTCCCTATCAGATGTCAAAGGAGAAGACCATCATCAGCACCAATGCCGGTGACGGCGGCAACGCCCACTCCGAGTATTTCGGGCCGTTGGCCGAACAAGGCATTGTCGGTTCGCTTCTCGTGCTGACTTTGGTCATCGTGACGGTGTATTGCGGCATCAAAACCTACAGCCGTTGCAAAAACAAAACGGCAAAGGTGTTGGTGCTTGGAGCCACCCTCGCCTTCATCAGCTATTTCGTCCACGGCTTCCTCAACAATTTCTTGGACACCGACAAGCTGGCCATCCCTGTATGGAGCCTCGCCGCCTTGATTGCCGCGATTGATGTGTATTATGCTGATAAAGAGGTTTTCGAGATAACTGAATAATCCCCAACGTAATTCGATAAGCAACAAAAAAATGCCGCCAACATGTATTGGCAGCATTCTCAATTGGTTCTTGAATAGCTTATTGGATACTCACTAATTCCAAATCAATAATCAAAGGCGTGTAAGCAGGCAACCATTCCTCATTGATGGATATGTCGCCAAAGCCCAACTCAGAAGGCACAACCAACCTCACCTTTTCACCAGAAGCCATGGTCAATATAGCTTCTTCGATTGCGGGAATCATTTCCCCCTCTCCTAATCTAAAGGAAATTGGATTGCCGTAATCGTAACTCGACTCCAGCAAATCGCCATCCAAATTAATCAGTTCATAGTGAATCGAAACCTCGTCACCAGATTTGGCTATATTTCCTGTACCTTTTTCAAGCCTGAGGATATACAGACCTGATTCCGTAGGAAGTTCTGTGACATTATTGTCTTTGATCCATGCGGCAATAGCCTCACTTTCAAGCTTCAGCTTGCGTTCCTTCTCTGCTTCTTTTTCCGCAGCCAAAACAGCCTGTTGCTTTTCGTATGCTAACTTATCCATCACGCTATTCATCTTCAAAAAGACGACCAAAGGAGTGTAAGGCTCGATATATTGCTCATAACCCAAGCTGTCAAAAGCGAGCTTTGAAGGAATCACGAAACGCATCGTGCCTCCAACAGGAACCATGCCCAAAGCTTTATGGAATCCCTCACAGAAGAACTCCTCTCCGTATTGCATCTCAATGGGTTCCACGCCAAAGGAATTCATAATGGTATCGCCCGACAGACCGCACATGGTGAAATCAAAGTTCACAAAATCACCCAGTTGGGCACATTTGTTTTTGCCTTGTTTTTCCATTACGATGATTCCAGATTCTGTGACTGTATTTTTGGAATCTTCTTTCAATGAAGCCAAAAAATCATGTTCGGCAATCCTCAAACTGTCAACATGAGCCTTACGTTCGGCTTCAACCACTTCGGCAGGCTTCACCGACACCAATTTCAGGTCGTAATAGATGGGCTTTCTTGCAAATTGTTCCGGTACTTCTATCTTCATCATCGTAATGAACACCGAATCCGACAAGACCATCAGACAGGCAGAGTCACCCACATGCATCATGCGCAAGGCATCAGGAATATCGCCGATAAAGTCAGGTTTCTTCAGCACCATGGTCATCGGTTTGTCACCAGCGGTGGTGAACAACATCGAATCGTTGAAGTACTGCGTCATCTCAAAGGTGACTTCATCGTCGAATTGGGGCATCACTTTCGAATCACCATGAGTGTAGAACTTCATGTAAGCCCCACTCTCCATCTGCTTGAAGCCCGCATAGATAGAGTCACTGTTGTTGCACGCCACCATCATCAGCGGCAGCAATGCAACAAACAGTGACTTTGTCATACTCTTCATGCTTATTCAAAATCAATAAGTTCGACTTCAAAAATCAAATTGGAGTAAGGAACAATCTTGTCACCAGCTTGTCTGTCTCCATAGGCAAGGTAATAAGGAACATATAACACACCTTTCTCACCTTTCGACATCATCATAATGCCTTCGTCCCAACCAGGAATCACCTGTCCGACACCAATCGGAATGTTGATGGGTTCACCTCTCTCAACAGAAGAATCAAAGACCGTTCCGTCAAGGAGTTTACCGGTATAGTGAACTTTCACCATCTGACCAGCAGAAGGTTTTTCACCATTGCCTTCGGTAGTCATCACATAGATGAGACCTGATTCGGTAGGCTCTGCAACGATTTTTTTCATATCCAGATAAACAGCCAGATCCTGAGCAGCCTTAAGCGTCTCTTCTGGATGGTCGGCTTTCATTTTTTCAATTCTTTCAGCATTTGTCTTCCTTACTTTTTGAGCAAAATGCTGGGCATATTCGCTTTCAGGATAGAAGTCGTCCAAACGAATCTCAAAACGCATCACATCAGTCGATTTAAATTGTTCGGGCAAATTCGGCTGACCAAACAAATACTTAAACGTCGAATCAATGTTCACAATAAACGAGGCGGAGTCGCCTTTGTGCATCATGGCTAAACCTTCAAACAAATCGCCAGCAAATTGTGACTCCTGTAGCATCAGAATGTCATCATGTGAAGGAACAAGTGCAGAGTCGTTCACCAAAAAACTGATTCCAACCTCCAACAATTCCCCATTTTGAGGCTTTTCGCCCGCATTTTGCTTGAAGAACTGATAGTACAAACCGTTTTGCGTTTTTTCATACCCTGGATAGGGTGAGTTCTCTGTGCAAGCACTCACAGTGCCAGCCATCAGCAAGGCCATAACGGCCATCGATAAAATACTTTTTTTCATTGTTAGTATGATTTAAATTGTTGATAAATTATTCTTTATTATCCATAATATCCAGTAAATCAACATCAAATATAAGGTTAGAATAGGCGGGAATGTCACCGTATGGATTTGTCCCATAAGCCAATGTATAAGGCAACACAAACCGCGCTTTCTCTCCCACTCTCATCAAGCCGACACCTTCTTCCAAGCCTTTCAACACCTTTCCTTGACCGTAAACGAAATCGTAATATTCACCCAACTGATCGGAATTGCCCAACAATGTACCGTCAAGATAAGTGGCCACAAACTTGATGCGGGCAGTCTGTCCTTTCTGCGGTTGTGCCCCCTCTGTAACCACCGACTTGGTAAAGAACAGTCCCGAAGCCGTATAATCCGTGATGTTATTCTCTTTCAAATATTCAAAAAATGCCTTCTCCGAATCAGCCTTCAACGCCTTCATCACCCTTTCAGCCTCCTCCTGCAATTCCTTGGCCGTGGTGATTTTCAACAACTTGATATCATAAACCAGATTTGAATAGGCAGGAATGGAGCCTACCGAACGCTCTCCGTATGCCAAGTCGTATGGAATGATGGCCTGAACGCGTTCACCAAGATGCATTTTGGGCACAACCTCTTCCCAAAACTGAAGGGCATTGCCTTCGCCCAGTACGAATGAGAACTTGTCAGGGCTGCCAAAGGTGCTGCCTACCGATTGTCCATTTAATAAGGTAGCCGAGAAATCAAGTTCGACCTTCTCGCCTTTCACTGGACAACGGCCTTTGCCCTTTTCCAAAGGGATAATATAAACTCCTGACGGTTCAGGACTTACCGTAATGTTATTCTTTGCAAGATAATCCGCCAACGCCCTCTCCGACTTCTCAATCATCGTTTGCTTTATCCGCTCAATCTCAGCTTGGAATTCCTCTTGGGTCTTCACTTCCAACAGTTTCACTTCATATCGGAAATAATCATCAGCCTTTAGACCCACTTCAGCAGGATCCTGCTCATAGTATTTTATGGCAATGGAATCAGCCTTAATGTAAAACGACGCCGAATCGCCAACATGCATCATGGCATAGGCCTCATGCAAATCGGCAGGGAAACGAGACTCAGCCAATTGAGCATACACCTCATTCTTGGTTTCGCGCCAATCATAATACAATGAATCATTAAGGTAACATGCAATCTCAACTTTAAGAAAATCAGTCAGTTTTGGAGTTACAGCAGTAGGATTGTTGCTATAAAACTTATAGTACAAACCATTTGAGGTTTTCTTATAACCTGGAAACCTTTGTGTGCATGATGTAAACACTACCGCCGTAAGGCAAACCATTGTCAAAAATAAGTTTAATTTTTTCATATTCAATAGTTTATTATTCTTCCAACACTTTTATTGTATAGACCAAAGTGGCATATTCCGGGATTCGGTTTTCATCGCCATGAAGCCCATAGGCCAAATGATTGGGAAGGATAACCTTCGCCAAATCTCCACGATGCAGATAAGTCATCGCCTCATCAAGCCCCGACTCCACCTCTCCTTTCCCGACTACGAATATCTTAAGTCCATCTTTTTCAGACGAATAAATCAAATCGCCCGCAATGGAATGCAGCTCATATTCCAAAGTGACTTTCTGACCTTTCTCAATCCGTTGGTCTGAATTTTGCTTCAGAATCTGATACCTTAGTCCAGTTCCGGTCGAAACCATATTCAGACCATGCCTCTTAATATAGTTCTCGATGTCTTCTTCCTCTTCATTCACCAAATATCGGTTGGCTGTTTCCATACTGCTTTTCATATCAGCCTTCGATATGGGTTTCGTTTGCTTCGGCGTTTTTTCCTCACAAGCAACAAAACAAAGCAACACAATCAAAACCAGATATTTACAGTACTTTCTCATTCTGTTGCATTTAATAAATCCTTGTAAAGGGGTAGCACTGATTTCAATTTGGCAACGGCTTCTTCAAACGAACAATCCAAGGTTCCGCCCGCTGCGTTGGTATGGCCACCGCCCTTGAAATGCTTGTTGGCCAACTCATGCACAGAAAAATTGCCCTTCGAACGGAACGACAGCCGAATCTGATCCTCACGCTCCGTCACCAACACCGACATTTTCATTTTTTTCATGGAAAGCGGATAATTCACAACACCTTCCGTATCGCCCACATGATAGTCAAATCGAGCCAAATCACTCTTACTCAATGCGATAATTGCCGTGGAATAATCATCCAACAACTCCATCCTCTCGCTGATGGAGAAGCCTAACAAACGAAGCCTGTTCTCCGAAACCGTATCATAAACCAATTCATGAATAAGGTTGTAGGGCATGGATTTCTCCACCAACAGGCTGACTAACTCAAAAGTACGCGGATGATAGATGGAATGCGCAAAGGCACCTGTGTCCGTCATAATGCCAACCAACAGATTAGTGGCAATGCTTTCGTTCAGATGCTCTTTCCCATAGTGCAGGATGATTTCAGTGGCAATTTCAGAAGCACTTGAAACGCAAGTGTCTGAATACAAGCAATAAAACTGACTCTCATCCGGGTCTCTATGATGGTCAATCAACACTCTTGGACAACGTGTCTTGCCGATTTCGTTATGCAAAATGCCACCACGCGACAAATTGTTGAAATCCATCATAACGATACATTCCGAAGCGGCGATGGCGTTTTTGCAGGCCTCAGCGTCTTTCTCAAAAACCAGAAACTCCTCAGCCCCAGGCATCCAATGCAAGAAATCAGGGAAGTCGTTGGCTACCACCATCTTAGTTTCATGACCATAACTGCGAAGAAACTCCGACATGGCCAACACAGAGCCAATTGCATCTCCATCAGGATTGACATGACACGCCAAAACGAAGCGTTTAGGCGACTGTAACAAGGCATCAAAGCGTTCAAAAAATATATCTAATTGCATAACTTCGATAAGAGCCTGCAAAAATACACAATTTTCTGATTCAACACCTATTTAAATAATAGGAAACATTTCAACGCGGCGACAAAACCTCAAAAGTATTGTCCGAGTATACCAAAACAATTTGTTTCAGCACCGCATTGGAGGGAGAAGAGGCGGGCTCCATTTGCGGCTTCACATCCAATGAAGCATCAAAAAGCGTCTGTTCCAAAACCTCCTTCTTCGATTCCACTTGAGGTTTCGTTTCCTTTGATGAAGGTGCCATTTCAACAAACGGTTCCGACACCGTTATCGGACCTGTGCCAAAAATAATCCACTCGAGACTATACTCCGGAAAGGTCTCTTTTAGCTTCTTTACAAAGTCCAAACTCGGATTGTTTCGCCCTGCCAAGAGGTGAGAAATGTTGGAAGGTTGAATGCCAAGTTGCATGGCAAATTCGGCAGCGGTCAAGTTCTTCGCGCGGATGATATGGGCGATTCTGTCTTTCATTTCAAGGGTGTTTTCCATAGAAGTGTCCTCCTGAAAATTTCATTTTTCCATCAATTTTAGTTGACAAAAGTAAACATTTATCTGTTACAAAACACAAAATGAAAATATTTAATTTTGTAAATCTCAGTTTAATGCATAACTTCTTGAAGTTATGAATTGAATAAATTGAAAGATAACATTGTTTTTCAACTATTTAATAATCAATCATAAAATATTCAATTATTCTCAGAAAATCAAGCCAGTTTTTTATATTTCACTTGAAATAAAACTCATTAAATTACTGAATAATTGGTTTTTATAATGATGATTTGAAAAATGTTCCACGTTTTTACATGACAAAATTGATTTACATAATTACATTAGATTGTTTATAATTGTAAATATTTCAATATATAATTAAATATCAATTATTTATAAATATACTATTTTAAACTTGTAAACAAAAGATTTCTATGATTTACATAATTGAACATTTGAAATTTGGCGTTTTTCATGTCCTGATGACCTGTCAATTCATCCGAAAAACAAACGCGCTACAATGGCTTAAAAATGCCTTTTCTGAAATTACGGTCTTCTACTCTACTCCACCAGTTTTCCATTTTCTGACTCCTGTTTTCCTCTTGCAATTTTACCCTATTTTTTCACACCTTATTAATATAGGCTTTCTGGAATCAGAATAATTCCTATCTTTGCCGCTCGTATGAGAACAAAAGACCATCACATACAGAACCTCATCCTCGAAGGCGAACATCAGATGCTCGATTTCAAATTTGAGATCTCTGACAGCAAACGCATCGCTCGTTCCCTATCTGCCTTTGCCAACACCGATGGCGGCAGGCTTCTGGTTGGCGTGAAAGATAATGGTGCCATTGCCGGGGTCCGTTCCGATGAAGAAATCCACATGATTCAAGCCGCTGCCGAGATGTACTGCCTGCCCAAAGTGGAATATCAAACCGAAGAATGGGAAATCAATGGCAAGACCGTGCTTGAGGTCATTATTCCCAAGGACAAGTACCATAAGCACAAAGCCCCTGACAATCAAGGTAATTTCAAGTATTTTGTAAGAGTCAAGGACGAGAATCTGGTTGCCGACAGCGTATTAATTAAGGTGTGGAAATCGGACAAGTTCTCAAAAGCGGCCAAAATCTCCTTCACCGAAACGGAGACTTCCCTGCTGCATTATCTTGTGGAACATGAAGCCATCACCCTTCAGGAATTTCAGCAAATGGCCCATGTAAACAAGAGAAAAGCCGAGGCCATCCTTGCAGATTTTATTCTTGTCGGCACGATTGAGCTCGTTCAAACTAATCAAAACACCACTTTTCGGCTCTCTGAAGAAGCAAAAATCGAAAAATAAGACCTTTCTTCTCTCCATATTTTTAAAATTTTCAAATTTTATATAATTGATTAACAAAAGTATACAATATTTTATCAAAAATAATTGAAATTTTTGATTGCCAGTATCAAAAAAGGTCGTACTTTTGCAATCCGCTTCCGAAAAAAAGAGGGGTAGAAACGAGGGAGACACGGAAGCGGAAGTTCTTTGAAAGTCTGAGGCCAGCACAAGACCTGCGCCGCGGGAGCGGCGCGAGGGATAGGAACCTTTTATAAGGAACACCAGATAGAACATCAAGGCGGAACCCGAGATTCAGAGTAGAACAAGAAAAGTACAACAATATTACAACGAAGAGTTTGATCCTGGCTCAGGATGAACGCTAGCGGCAGGCCTAATACATGCAAGTCGTACGGTAAACGGTCCTTCGGGACCGTGAGAGTGGCGGACGGGTGCGTAACGCGTATGCAACCCACCCCCGACGGGCGGATAGCCGGTGGAAACGCCGGATAACCCGCCATGCGCCCCCGGGAGGGCATCCTCCTGTGGGCAAAGCGGCGACGCGGTCGGGGACGGGCATGCGTCCCATTAGATTGTTGGCGGGGCGACGGCCCACCAAGTCGACGATGGGTAGGGGATCTGAGAGGACGGTCCCCCACACTGGTACTGAGACACGGACCAGACTCCTGCGGGAGGCAGCAGTAAGGGATATTGGTCAATGGTCGGAAGACTGAACCAGCCATGCCGCGTGA
>JAEEGG010001268.1_pt1 | contig 69034 bp, 53 predicted proteins | sample 9134161 | NCBI WGS metagenome assembly JAEEGG01 (sample SAMN16246543, study PRJNA631951) | gut metagenome | biome: gut microbiome; feature: rumen; material: CR-attached | host: Bos | place: Iran: Karaj | collected 2018-10
TCCGATGTCGGCGAACACCTTGCCGGGACCGTGTTCTTTCATCGCCTCGTTGAGGGCGAGGTAGGTGTCGATATGCGGACAGCCGTTGCAGAGCGCGGGCGGGCGCGGTGCCACGATGTCGGGAACGGGTGAGCCGTAGCTTTCGGGGAGGCCGAGAGCTTTGGCCACAAGGTTCGGGTTGAGCTCGCCATCGCGCGGCAGGGTGCCGTCCATACGGCCCTTGATGTTGCCGGTACGGTTGAGCAAGCCGCGGAGGTGGTCCTCAATCAGCGGATAGCCCTCTTCCACCACCAGCACGCTCTCGCACTCATCCACCATCTTGCCAATGAGGTTGGCAGGAGCGGGATACTGCGAAATCTTCAGCACGGGGTAGGGACAGGTGGTGCCCACATAGTTCTCCATCACGTAGTTGTAACCGATACCGGAGGCGATGATGCCCAACTTCTTGTCGGGACCGTCCTGGTAGAAGTTGTACTTGGAGCTCTCCGACTCCTTCTCGAAGTCGGCCTGCTTGCCCAGCAGCGCGCGGTAGTGGTTGCGGGCGTTGGCGGGCAGGAGCACGAACTGCTTCGGGTTGTCACAGACGTTGAGGTCGTTCTGCGGACGGGCGGCGCGGCGTTCGACGCCGGCGCGGCTGTGGGCCAGACGGGTGGTCACACGCAGCAAGACGGGGGTATGATATTTCTCGGAAAGGTCGAAAGCGTCATACACCATGTCGTAGGCCTCCTGCTGGTTGGAGGGTTCCATGACCGGGATAAGGGCGAACTTGCCGTAGTAGCGGGAGTCCTGCTCGTCCTGCGAGGAGTGCATCGACGGGTCGTCGGCCACCACGACCACCAGGCCGCCGTTGGCGCCGGTGATGGAGGAGTTCATGAAGGGGTCGGCGGCGACGTTCAGGCCCACATGCTTCATGCAGACCATGGCGCGCTTGCCGGCGTACGACATGCCGACAGCCGACTCCATGGCGGTCTTCTCGTTGCCCGCCCAGATGCGGTGGACGTTGCCTTCCACGGCCTGTTTGGAGTTCTGGATGTACTCGGTGATTTCAGTGGAGGGAGTGCCCGGGTAGGCATAGACGCCGGAGAGACCCGCGTCGAGTGCGCCCTGCGCAACGGCCTCGACTCCTAACAAAAGTGATTTAGCCATAATGGTTGTTTTTATATAATTATTTGATTAGTAATGATTTGACAATAAAAATACCCCACAAAACACAATTTCCCTTTCGGGGGCAAAGTTACGATTTTTTTTTGAATAACGAACGCCCGTTTTTTCCCAATAAAGTTGTATCTTTGCACCGTCATTTGCGGTTGTGGCGGAATTGGTAGACGCGCCAGACTTAGGATCTGGTTCCGCAAGGAGTAGGGGTTCGATTCCCCTCATCCGCACAAGTTCAACGGTGGAAAAGGAGCGATTGATGAAAAATCGCCGGCATACCCATCGATTGGGAAAGAATGGGAAGAATCGCGGATCAGTATTCCCCGTCAAGTGATTCGGAATTTTCTGTAAGGGTCCTCTAATTATTTTCAACTGATTATTAGTTAATTACAGGCAAATATATCCACAAATTGAACAAAAAATAAACAAAAAAATTCAACAAGCTGCAACCTTTTGAAAGTTTTGCATCCTATGTATAAAAATATGTTTTAATTTGCCGCGTTGTTTGCTCACCTTGATGTTTAACGGATTTCGCACCCAGGTCGGCGGCAACGTGAAGAAGTAAAAAAGAAGTCCCCAATATCACCTACCATGAAAAGATCTCTTCTGATTTTCGCTTTGTGCATTTGCATGATACTGAACGCATTTGCACAACAAAAAGAGATGGCCTCGCCGTCCGACTCCCCTCTGGCTTACGTTACCGACAAAGATGTCTTTGTCGTATCCGTCTCCCCTCAAAAAGTGAGTCAATGGATGGAGTTGCCACAATGGCTGAAACGACCTGTCGTAAAGAAGAAAATGGAGCAGCAGGGATTCTATCCGCTCCTGCAAAGTTGGGCCAACGGCGACGCCAAGTGCGGCCTCGACTTCCAATCCGACTGGGTCTTCGTCTCTACGCAGGATTCCACCATGCAAGTGTTCATCCCCATCGCCAACGTGAACAGTTTCAAAAAAGCGATCAGCAAAATCCATCTCAAAGCCATCCCGATAGCCGACAAGGAGAAGCAGTTCAGCCGCAAATACTATTATATCAAGAACACGGAAACGGACAATGTTGCGAACGGTCTTATTCTGTGCGACAAGTTGCTGTTTTTCTACAGGGACTTCTCCGCAGCCGGATTGAAGAACGCCTACAGGGGCTTTATGATGGGCGAAGATGAGCAACTCGCCATGGAATCGATGCTGCCGATCGTTGACATGTTGGAAAAACGCCTCCAGTCGCCGCGCGCCATCGAAACAGACGCCAACTTCCAGACTTTCGCAGCGCACACCAAAGGTCTTGACGGATTCATGAGAATGAAGGAATACTGGGAGATGGCAGAAAAGGCACTGGGGCTTTCGCTCCACGACAAAGAGCCGATTGCGATGGCCACCGACATGGAATACCATTTGGAGTTCACGCCCGAGGGCGCCATCGGCTGCGCACGGTATGTGGGCGAGAAGGATGCTGTAGAGCGCTTGCGCCAAGCCATCAAGCCCCAGACACCCATTCCCGCCGACATGCTCCAATTCGCATCCCCCAACTCCCACTGCATCGGGTTCATCAACATGCCCTTCTACGGCGATCTCCTAACCGACATCTTCCAAAATATCCGCGAACAGTATAGTGATCCCGATAGACCGAATTCCGACAGCGACTTCCTATCCGCCATTGAAGAGATAGGCATTTCCCCTGTTTTCGCCTTTTTCACAGACGAAAACGACAAGGGAGTATTTGTATGCAAAGCCGACCGCCCCGAAAAAGTGGAAAATGCGCTGGAAATCATGAACGATGAAGCGCAAAAAGAATACGATGAAGCGCAAAAGGAGATGGCAACACTAAATGAAGTGGCGGTGGAGATGGTTGATGAACTTGTGTATGAGGACACCCTCCCCGAAAGCGCGGTCTTCATCGAAGGCCGCGCCGACGAGGGAAACACCCTATGCGAAAAATTACATGCCGACTACGACGCCAAATATAGTCACACAACCCACACCAGCCAACTGCTTCACAAATACGAGAAGAATGGGATGACGGTTTTGAAAGTGGAGCAACAAATCATCACACACCAGAACGAATGCAACGCACGCATCGAGTGGAATCCTGAAACAGGAGACTGCCAATATTACGACAGGAACATAGGATCCTTTGTGAATGAGGATGATGTGTATTGGGAAATGGTCCACGACACCACCCGCTATACGAAGGTAGTGATTGCCATCAAAGGCAACTACCTGATAGCCAGCAAATCGGAGGATTTCCTCGACAACCTCAATCCCGCGCAAGCGAAGGAGACCAGCGCTCTGCAGACGGAGGCGCTTTCTCATGCAGGCGACCTCTGCTTCTTCAAGGCGGAAGATCTCGGGAATCTGTTCGGCTTCACGGAGGAAGAGTATCTAATTCCTCTATCTCCGAAGGACCAGATTCTCTTCGATGCGTTGCACAACATGTTCAACGAGAAAAGTTCAATAGTGGTAGAAGAGGAAGAAGATGGCATAGTCTTCCGGCTGAGCATCAATCCGAACGGCCACAACATGTTGGGGCGCCTGCTCCACATCCTGATAGATATGGATGAGACCAACGAATACCAGTAATTGGGAAAGAAGCTGGCGCCACACCCAACGTCATGCAGGCAGTGGCAAAAGCGCCTCTCTTTGGCAAGCCAACCTTACATCACGATATTCACGATCTTCTTCGGCACCACGATCACCTTCTTGGGCGTCTTGCCGTCGAGATACTTCTGCACATCGGGATCGGCGAGGATGGCCGCCTCGACATCCTTCGGCTGCATGTCGGCGGGGAAGACGCGCTGCAACCGCACCTTGCCGTTGAAGGAGACCGGATATTTTGCCTCGTTCTCCACAAGGTAACTGCCATCGAACTTCGGGAAGGCGGCATCGACAACGCTGCCGGTATTGCCCAGCAGGTGCCACAACTCCTCGGCCACGTGCGGCGCGTAGGCAGCGATCAACACGGCCAACGGCTCCACAATCTTCCGCTTGTGGCACTTCTGGTCGGTCAACTCGTTCACCGCGATCATGAACGTGCTCACCGCCGTATTGAAAGAGAAACGCTCGTTGTCCTCCTCCACCTTCTTGATGGCCTTGTGCAGCGACTTGTACTCGCCGCGGGTCGGCTCCTCGTCGGTGACGCAGAACTCGTTGTTGCCGTCGTGGTATAGTTTCCACAACTTCTTCATGAAACGGAAGACACCTTCGATACCGTTGGTGTCCCACGGCTTCGACAATTCGATGGGGCCGAGGAACATCTCGTACAGCCGCAACGTGTCGGCACCGTACTTCTCCACCAAGTCGTCGGGATTTTGCACGTTGTATTTCGACTTCGACATCTTCTCAATCTCCCAGCCGCAGATGTATTTGCCATCTTCCAGGACAAACTCGGCGTCGGCGTACTCGGGGCGCCAAGCACGGAAGGCATCGGTGTCGAGCACGTCGTTGTGTACCATATTGACATCCACGCGGATAGGGGTGGTCTCGTACTGCCCGCGCAGGTTGAGGGAGACGAAGCGATTGGTGCCGTTGATACGATAGACGAAGTTAGTGCGTCCCTGGATCATGCCCTGGTTGATGAGTTTCTTGTATGGCTCGTCCTTGCAGACCAATCCGAGGTCGAAAAGGAACTTGTTCCAGAAACGGGAGTAGATGAGGTGACCGGTGGCATGCTCGGAGCCGCCAACGTAGAGATCAACGTTCTCCCAGTAGCGGTTCTTCTCCTTGGAGACGAACTCCTTGTCGTTGTGGGGGTCCATATAGCGGAGGTAGTAGCCGCTGGAGCCGGCGAAACCGGGCATGGTGCTGTATTCGCGGGGGTAGCCCTCGGGGGTCTTCCAGTTGGCGGCGCGGGCCAGCGGCGGCTCGCCCGTCTCGGTCGGCTTGTACTCGTCGATCTCGGGCAGCAGCAACGGCAACTGCTCTTCGGGAATCATGTAGGGCACGCCGTCCTTGTAATAGACCGGGAACGGCTCGCCCCAGTAGCGCTGACGGCTGAAGATGGCGTCGCGCAGACGGTAGTTCACCGTGCCGTAACCTATGCCCATCTCCACCACCTTCTCGATGATGCGCTTGCCCGCCTCCTTCACCTTCAGCCCGTTGATGAAGCCGGAGTTGACAACGATGCCGTCCTTGGTCTCGAAGGCCTCTTTCTCGATGTCGCCGCCCGCAATCACCTCGCGGATAGGCAGTTGGAAGTGCTTGGCAAAGGCGTAGTCGCGGCTGTCGTGGGCAGGCACCGCCATGATGCCGCCGGTGCCGTAGCCAGCCAATACGTATTCTGCCACCCAGATCGGGATCTTCTCCTCGGTGAAAGGGTTGATGGCGTAGGCGCCGGTGAAGACGCCGCTCACCTTGCGCACCTCCGTCTGCCGGTCAGTTTCGGAACGGTTTCGCGCCCAGGTGACGTATTTCGCCACCTCCTCCTTGCGGTCGGGGGTGGTAATCTGCTCTATCAAAGCATGTTCCGGACACATCACCATGAACGAGACACCGAAGATGGTGTCGGGACGGGTGGTGAAGATGTCGAGGGTTTCGGTGCTATCTACGATGGGAAAGCGGATGAAGGCGCCCTCGCTCCGGCCGATCCAGTTGCGCTGCACCTCCTTGATGGAGTCGCTCCACTCCACGGTCTCCAAACCGCGAAGCAGTCGCTCGGCGTAGGCGGAGACTCGTAAAATCCACTGTTTCATCAACTTGCGCTCCACAGGGAAGCCACCACGCTCGGAGACTCCGTTCACCACCTCGTCGTTGGCGAGCACAGTGCCCAACTTCGGACACCAGTTCACCCACGTGTCGGCAATATAGGCGAGACGGTAGTTGAGCAGGGTCTCCTGCTGGCCTTTCTCGTCCCACGCATTCCAGTCGGCGGCGGTGAACTCGAGCGGCTGCGTCTGGGCAGCGTGAAGTCCGTCTGTGCCGTGGGCCGCCAGATGGGCGGTGAGTTCGGTCACCGGCCGCGCCTTCTCCAACTGCGTGTCATAGAAGTGGTTGAAGAGTTGGATGAAGACCCATTGGGTCCACTTGTAGTATTTCGGATCGGCGGTCCGCACTTCGCGGTCCCAGTCGAACGAGAAGCCGAGTTTGTCGAGTTGCTCGCGGTAACGGGCGATGTTCTGCCGTGTAGTAACGGCGGGGTGCTGGCCCGTCTGGATGGCGTACTGCTCGGCGGGCAGACCGAAGGCATCATAGCCCATGGGGTGCAGCACGTTGAATCCCTTCTGACGCTTGTAGCGGGCGTAGATGTCGGAGGCGATGTAGCCGAGCGGATGCCCGACGTGCAAGCCCGCGCCCGACGGGTACGGGAACATGTCAAGGACATAGAATTTGGGTTTGCCGGCATCCTCTTCCACATGGTAGATCTTCTGGTCACGCCATGCCTGCTGCCAACGCTTTTCGACTTCTCTGAAATTGTAATCCATAGTATTTAAAATAGTACGTCAAAATGAAACTGCAAAAATACAACGGAATTACGAAATAGCAGCATTTTTTTCGAAATTATTTTCGCTCCATTTCTCGGGCATCCAAAGTCACCTCGAAATAATGATTGGGGCGTTCAAACTCCCCTAACGGTTTTGTTTTCAATGTTTTAAGAATATCATCGGGCAGCAGTACCGCGCACATGGTGTGGGCGACGTGTACCAGCCGACGGTGGCATTCGCCCGGCAGTCCGTCGAGGATTCCCTGGAAAACGCTCCAGCGCACCGTCTCGGGATCGTAGCCGTAGTCGTGCCACACGATGACGGCATGCTCGTCGCGAAGCAGCGGCATCACGGCCGCACTGTCGTTGCGCACCGCCTCGTAGTGGTGATCGCCATCGATGAAGACCAAGTCGAACTTTCCGGCGTAAGGGGAGAAATCGAACTGCATGGAGTTGCCGTAAATCTGCCGCACGCCGGACAGGTCGCGGGAGAAAAGTCCGTGCAGATCGGCGTAGGCGGTGGACCCGGTCAAGCCGATGATCTCCTCGCGCGAGAGGTTAAGGGTGACGCACTCAGGAACCACGGCGGCAACGTTGGCGACACTCTCGCCACGCCACGTGCCGATCTCAAAGTAACTCCGGGCGCCGATCTTCTGCGCCAGCGACTTCAGCAAGGCGATGTCGGTAGGCATGGTCGCGCCGGACAGGTATGCGTAGGGATCGACCACCTGATGAAATCCGGGAAAGAGGTCGGCGAGATCAACCACGGGCAGCCCCTGCGGGAAGTTGTAGTGCTTCAGCACCTCCCGCTTCCGCACCTGCTCGTCGTCGAGCACGTGGTTGAGCAGGTAGGGATGGCGACAGATAAGCCCGAATGCCTTGAAGGCCTTGGCGATTTTGTTCATGGTCGGTTATTTTTTGTGAAGAAGTTCCTGTAAAAAAACGCCTGCCTGCCGGCGATAGCCGCGGATGTCGGCCAAGGTGATGAGGCACTGGCGAAGTCGGAAGCCGCTGCGTTTCAGGAAGAAAGCAAGCACAAAGACAGCATTGGCGGCATACGCGGCGCTGGTGGTGACGGCAGCGCCATAGACATCGTAGGCGGGAATGAGGGTGAAGCCGCAGGCGAAGGTGAAGATCAGTCCGCAAAGCGCGGCGTAGGTGTTCATCTGGTACTTCCCGATACCGGAATAGTAGTGCCCTATGATCAGGAAGACACTGTATAGCAGCGTACCCGGGATGAGGATGCGGATGAGTGGGGCCACAGCGCCGAACTCCGGACCGAAGAGCCAGCGGTAGAAGCCCGACGGGAAGCAGGCGAGTACCAGCATGGCGACGAGAGAGATGGCGAAACAGGCCTTGAGCAGGTCGAGGGTGAGGCGGCGGGCATAGTCGCCGTCGCCGGCGTTGGCGATGCGGGCGTACTGCACCAGCGCGATGCTGCGGCTGATGATCCAGACCGCCTCGGCGAGGGAGACGGCGTTGGAGAAGACCCCCGTGCTGCCGGTATCAACGAAGGTGTCGAGCAAATAGTAACTGAGGCGCAGGTTGAAGAACTGCACGAAGTGGCTGGTCTGGTTGAGGAAGCCGTACTGGAAGAGGTCTCGGAGCACGTCGCTGTACTCACGGAGGGGATGGAGCCGGAAACCGCGGAACTCCTTGAGGAGCATGAGGATGCCGATGAGCCAACTGCCGCCGTAGGCCACATATAGCGCCAGAAGGTAGGCGTGGATGTCGAGCATGCCGAAGCCGAAGTAACAGAGGCAGAGCATGCCGAGGATGGCGACGGGCTGCCAGAGGTTGAGGTAGTTGGAGGCGGGCACGCGCTCATGGCCGACGAGGATGGAACTGTTGACACTGCTGGCGGAAGCGAGCACCGCGAGGGCGCAGATGTGCAGCACCACGTCGGTGGGCAGACCGTGGTAGAAAAGCGGCACGGTGCCGGCGGCGACAAGTCCGACCAGCAGCGACCAGAGGTAGGAAGGCAGGATGAGTTTGGAGAAGGGATGGCGGGAGGCGAGATAGACAAGACTGCCGCCGCTGACGATTTCGGAAAAGATGAGGATGAAGGCGACGGTGGTGAGCACGAGCGTCTGCTCGCCCTTGCCGACGTCGCCGACGGCCTGCGACACCACGGCGGCGATGGCGAAGTTGAGCAGCGCGCTCAACATTTTGGTACCGAAGGTGTTGATGATTTTCCTGAGCACGCCGACGCCGATAGGTTAATACAAGAGTTCCACGTCGCCCTTGCCCTCGCGCACCACCTCGATGTCGCCCGACGTGCAATCGACCACGGTGGAGGGCACGTTGTCGCCGTAGCCGCCATCGACGACCAGATCTACACGGTCGCCGTAGCGCTCCTCAATGAGCTCGGGGTCGGTGGTATATTCCACAATCTCGTCGTCGTCCTTGACAGAGGTGGAGAGGATGGGATGCCCCAGTTCGCGCACGATCTCGCGCACGATGGTGTTGTCGGGCACGCGGATGCCGACGGTCTTCTTGTTGCTTTGCAGCAACTTAGGGACGTCGTTGTTGGCTTCGAGGATGAAGGTGAACGGTCCGGGGAGGGCGCGTTTCATCACCTTGAAGATGTTGTTGCCGATGGGCTTGGTGAAGGTGGAGAGGTGGCTGAGGTCATGGCAGATGAAGGTCATGGCATCCTTTTTCTTCTTGTTGCCGAGGATTTCGGTGATGCGTTCGATGGCCTTGGGCATGAAGATGTCGCACCCGATGCCGTAAATGGTGTCGGTTGGGTAGATGATGACGCCTCCGTTGCGCAAAACGTCCACGGCCTTGCGGATCTCTCTGGGGTTGGGGTTCTCGGGATATATCTTCAGTAGCATGACGTATAAATAAAAGAGGGTAAGCTACTTACATCACATCGCTACGACCAATGTACCCTTGCTGCATTCCTGCCCTGGGGGAGTTGAAAGGGAGCAGATTGTATAAGACTTACCCGACTGCAAAAGTACAACTTTTTTTATAGATAGGGATGATTGTTGAAAAAAAATCTTCCAAGGATAAAGATGAGGTGACGGAATGCAAAAAAAGCCCCGAAAGGCATACGCTTCCGGGGCTAAAAGTTCGGATTTCCATTTTTACTTCTTCTTGAACAGAGAGACGATCCACAAGAGGACCACGGCGCCGAGAACGGCCACAGCCAACTGCGCGACCATGCCGCCACCCGCGTTGATGCCCAAAAGGTGCATGATCAGGCCACCGATGAAGCCGCCCAAGAGGCCGATGAGGATGTTGCCGAGAAGGCCGAATCCGCCGCCACGCATCAGTTTGCCGGCGAGGAAGCCCGCCAATGCGCCCAATAATAACGAAATGATGATACCCATAACATTGGATTTAGGTGAATAAATAAAGAACGTGCAAAGGTACGTCTTTTTTTTGGAATCCGACATCTTCTCACGGCGGAGAAATGTTGTATTTTTGCAGTCCGAAAAGAACACCATGCCTTACCTCGGAGAAACCCTTGCATTGATCGTGGCGTTGTCGTGGACTGCGACGGCGCTTTTTGCCGACGAGGCGAGCCATCGTCTCGGTGCGCTGCCGCTCAACCTCATCCGCATGGTGCTGTCGCTGCTGATGCTCACGCTGCTGCTCTGGGTCGGCACGGGGCTTCCCTACCCCGCGTTCGCCTCGGGCGAGGCGTGGTTCTGGCTCGCCCTCTCCGGCGTGGTCGGCTACGTGTTCGGCGACTACTGCCTCTTCAACTCCTACATCGTCTTCGGGTCCAAGTTCGGGCAGCTCTTCATGACGCTGGCGCCGCCCACGGCGGGCATCACCGGCTGGCTCTTCCTGGGCGAGCAGATGCGGTGGACCTCCTGGCTAGCCATGGCCGTCACCCTGTTCGGCATCGCCTTCTCCATCCTGGTGCGCAGTGGCCGCTCCTTCCGGCTGCGGCTGCCGCTGAAGGGCGTGCTCTTCGGCATCGGCGCGGGCGTGGGGCAAGGCGTGGGGCTGGTGCTCAGCAAGATCGGGCTCGACTGCTACGTGGCCGACCTGCCCGCCCACACGCCCGCACACCTCGGCACGCTCATCCCCTTCGCCGGCACTTATATCCGCGCCCTCGCCGGACTCGTAGGGTTCACCCTCATCCTCGCCCTGCGCCACCAACTGAGCGAGGTACGCACAGCGCTGCGCGACCGCAAGGGCATGACCTTCGCCACCCTCACCACCTTCTTCGGACCGTTCGTGGGGGTATCGCTCTCGCTCATGGCCGTGCAATATACCCACGCCGGCATCGCCTCCACCCTGATGGCACTCACCCCGGTGCTCATCATCGTGCCCTACGCGCTCATCCACCGCCAGCGGATCTCCGCCCGCGAGGTGCTCGGCACCCTCATCACACTCAGCGGCGTCGCCATGTTCTTTCTGTTGTAAAATTTCATAATGTATGCTTTTGTGTTTTTATTATGAGAGAGAAGCAGGATGACCTGAACCCATTGAAATCGCAAAAAAACACAAAAAAACCTCCGTTTGCATCTTCCTGTTTTTTTTCTCTTCCACAAAAAACAAAACCAAAAACTGAAAACTGTCCCCTGCTCCTGAAACCTAATTTTTTCGTACTTTTGCAAAGTCAACGCAAATAAACCAAATACCATGATGAACTTCATAACCGATGGCGCACGGAACTTCCTCCCCGCCGACCTTTTCGCCACTTCGGAAGCCCGCGCACATGCCGCCTTCCGCCAACTCACCGAACGTACTGGCGCCGGCAACGACTTCCTCGGCTGGCTCGACCTGCCCATACAAACTGACATCCTCGACAAAGTGAAGAGTGTCGCCCAACGCCTGCGCCGGCAGTCCGACGTGGTCGTCGTCATCGGCATCGGCGGCTCCTACCTCGGTGCCCGCGCCGTCATCGAGGCCCTGCAGCCCCACTTCCCCACCCTCCAGCGCACCAACGGCACACCGCTCGTGCTCTTCGCCGGCAACAACATCAGCGAGGACTACCTCGCCGACCTGAAGAGCGTGCTCGACCAGCGCGACTACTCCCTCATCGTCATCTCCAAGTCGGGCACGACCACCGAGCCCGCCATTGCCTTCCGCATCTTCAAGGAGCACTGCGAACGCAAATACGGCAAGGAGGACGCCCGCAACCGCATCGTCGCCATCACCGACGAGCACCGCGGCGCCCTCAAGCAACTCGCCACTCAAGAGGGCTATGACACCTTCGTCATCCCCGACAACGTCGGTGGCCGCTACTCCGTGCTCACCCCCGTCGGTCTGCTGCCCATCGCCATCGCCGGCTTCGATATCGACAGGTTGCTCGCCGGCGCCCGTCGGATGCGCGAAGAACTGCTCCAACACGACCAGGTATCCCAGAACCCCGCCATGCAGTACGCCATCATCCGCAACCATCTGTATCTCAACGGCAAGACCGTCGAATTGATGGTGGCCTACGAGCCGCGCCTCCAGTATTTCATCGAATGGTACAAACAACTCTACGGCGAGAGCGAGGGCAAGGAGAACAAGGGCATCTTCCCCGCCGGCTGCATTTTCTCCACCGACCTGCACTCCCTCGGCCAATACGTGCAGGAGGGCGTGCGCATGCTCTTCGAAACCGTCATCTCCGTCGAACACTCGCACCACGCCCTGCCCATCCCCTTCGACGAGCAGAATACCGACGGCCTCAACTACTTGCAAATGAGACGGATCAACGAGATCAACCAGATCGCGGAGACCGGTACCCGCATGGCGCACATCGACGGCGGCGTGCCCAACCTGCGCATCGCCATCCCCGAGATCAACGAAGAGACCCTCGGCGAGATGATCTACTTCTTCGAGTTCGCCTGCGCCATCTGCGGCTACATGCTCGACATCAACCCCTTCAACCAACCCGGCGTAGAGGCCTACAAAAAGAACATGTTCAAGTTGTTAGGCAAATAACGACCATGACTCCCCTTGATCTTCCCGACATCCGCCACACGCTCCACAAGTTAGCGGAACCCTCTGGTGCAGAGAAAAACACCCGGGCACTGATTCTCCAAATCCTGGAAAAGCAACAGCCATCGCAGGTGCATCTGTTCCCCGACAGCCGCAACATTCTGGCGGTTTTCGACACCGGCCGTCCCGGTCCGACCCTGCTGTTCCGTGGCGACTTCGACGCGGTGCGAGTGGATGAGACGTTGAATCTCCCCTACGCCTCTGCCACGCCCGGCGTCGCCCACAAGTGCGGCCATGACGGTCATGCCACCATCCTGCTCGGATTGGCGGAACAACTTCACCAACAGCCACTTGAATGCGGTCGCGTGCTGCTCTTTTTCCAAGCGGCAGAAGAGACCGGCCAGGGCGCGGGCGAGTTGCTGCACACCGGTATCTTGGACCGTTACCGTCCCGACTGCGTCTTCGCCCTGCACAACATCCCGGGCGTGGAGCTCGGCACGGTGGTCTGTCGGCCGGGCAGTTTCACCTGCTCGGTTGTGAGTTGCGACATCACGCTGCACGGACGGGCCTCGCATGCCGCCGAGCCGCAGAAGGCCCTCTGCCCCTACCCCGCCGCCAAAGCCATCACCGACCGTCTGCTCGCCCTCAACCGCTACGACATGACGGCCGACGACTTTCAGTTGGCCACGCTGGTGGAATTCCGCGTAGGCGAGCAGGCCTATGGCGTCACCGCCGGCGACGGTGTCGTGCGCTTCACCCTCCGCAGCAAGGAAGACGCTCGGCTGCAGGCGATGAAGCGGGAGGCGGAGACGGTCACCGCCGAGGAGACGGCCAAAATGCCCGGACTTGCGAGTGAGATCACCTGGAAAGAGTACTTCGCCGCCTCCCGCAACGACGCCGGAGCGGTGGAGAGTGTGCGGAGTGCCGCCGCCGACTGCGGGCTGCCGTACCTCGACAAGCCAACGCCCTTCTCCTGGGGCGAGGACTTCGGTCTCCTCACGCAGCACTACCCAGGAGCGCTCTTCGGACTCGGTTCGGGCACGGAGCAGCCGTCGCTGCACCACCCGCACTTCGACTTCCCCGATGCCCTACTGCCAATCGGTGTCAAGGTCTTCTATCACATCGCACAGAAGGCATCCTGCCATTTTTTCATGTAACTTTGCCGCGAATATAATAATTTGTCAAAAAAGTAGTTTAAATCCTTTATGAATAAGATTGCTGAATTCTTCCATCCGCGACGGTTGCCCTTCCACTTCCTGCTGGCCATCGTCGTCACGCTCGTCTTGGCGGCATGCTCCTTTTGGATTTTGTCGTCCTACACCCACCACGGCGACGAGTTGTCAATGCCCGACTATCGGGGCAAGAACTACAACGACCTGCGTGACTCCGCGACCGTAGGGAAGTTCGTCTTCGAGGTGAGCAACGTGAAGATCTTCGACGAGAGCAAGCCGGAGGGCACCGTGGTGAAGCAGGAGCCGGACCCCGGCGGCAACGTCAAGCGCGGGCGCAAGGTGCTGCTGACGCTCTCCACCGCCGTCCCACGGACGGTGAAGATGCCGCAGTTGGCAGGCAACATCACGTTGCGCCAGGCCAAGCACATTCTGGAAGACTCCGGGCTGGAACTGGGCACCGTGGTGGAGACCGAAAGCGACTCCCCCAACCTCGTGCTCGGACAGTACCGTGAGAAGACCGGCAAGGCCATCGCCGCCGGCACCGACATCAAACAGGGCGAGAAGATCAAACTCGAAGTGGGCGTGGCGCGCCGCAATCCCGTCGATTACGGCGGCGACGGCGACGTGAGCGACGACACCGAGGCTGATCCGCAAGCCGGCAACATAGAATTCTGACCTTTCCAATAACACTGAAATGAAGAGACCGCTTAACATCATCTTACTCACTATCCTCCTGGCACTCTGCGCCACCACACTCTCGGCGCAGGAGGTGCTTACGGGGCTGTCCGTCAACAAACCGGTGGCGCGCGCCGCGCAGTCGCCCCGCGCCGAGGCCCTCCGCAACCCGCTGCACCTGCCCTTCGTGGAGGACTTCTCCAACTACACCGGACTGCCCGACCCTAGTCGATGGCAGGACCGTTACGCCTACGTCAACCGCAGCTTCGCCCTGCGGCCGCCCACCCTCGGCGTGGCGACACTGGACGTGCTCGACGAGAACGGCCGGGTATATGAACGCGCTGCCAACGACGGCTTCCGCGCCGACGCCCTCACCTCCCTGCCCATCCGCCTCGACTACAACTTCACCAACAACTCCGCCATCCACGCCTCCGATTCCGTCTATCTCAGCTTCTACTACCAGCCCGCCGGCGGCTCGCTCAGCGGCTTTGAGTGGGAACGCCTCGGCAACCGCCCGGAAGCCCACGACTCCCTCATCCTCGAATTCGGCTACGCCACCGGCAACATCGTCTTCGCCGGCTATGAGTACTGCGACTACTTCCTCGGCGACGACGAGATGTACATCGCCGGCGACACCCTCTTCAACCCCTTCATCCCCGGACTTTTCTACATTTTCGAAGGTCCCGCCTTTCCCGGCGACCTCATCCCGATGCCCTGCGACTCGCTCTTCGAAGACGAGATGATCTGGGAACACATCTGGAGCGCCCCGGGCGAACTGCTTGACAACTGGCTGGCTGAGAACGATAAACAATATTTCAAACAGGTGATGATTCCCATAACCGACAGCCGCTGGTTCATCGACAACTTCCAGTTCCGCTTCCGCAACCTCGCCAGCATGGAAGACAACGGCATCGTCGGCTGGGCCGGCAACGTTGACCAGTGGAACATCGACTACATCCGCCTCGACGTCAACCGCACCCACAACGACCTCTACCCCAACGACCTCGCCTTCGTGATGCCCACCACCTCCATCCTGCGCGAATACCAGGCCATGCCGTGGAGCCAATACCGCGACAGCGAATTGGACAACCACTTTGAAAACGCGCTGGTGAATCTCTCCAACAACGTGAAGAACAGTTATTACACCTATAACATCCGGAAAGTGGGCGGCAGCCAGGTGGCCAACTACACGCCCAACAACGAGAACGCGCAACCCTATTGGGAACACGGTCTGCACGACGCGGCCGTCCACGCCACGCCACCGTTCCAGTTCTCCTCGCTGCCCACCGACAACGCCGACAGTGCCACCTTCACCATCACCCACATCTTCCAGGAGGTGGGTACCGGCAGTCAGATGCGCTGCAACGACACCTGCGTCTTCCAGCAGAAATTCAGCAATTTCTACGCCTACGACGACGGCACCGCCGAAGCCGGCTACTCTATCCTCTCCAACCTCACCAACCCTGTCGCTTATTTTGCCATGCGCTTCTCACTCAACCAGCCCGACACCTTGCGCTGCGTGCGGATGTGGTTCAACTCCGTTCTCGACGACGCCAACATCGCCGAGTTCACCCTCTTGGTGTGGGACGACGACAACGGCCTGCCGGGTGAGGTGCTTTACGAAGCCGAACACCAACTGCCAAAGCACGGACAGCAGTATGAGGACTTCGCCAACTACTACATCGACGAGCCGTTGGCGGTCGAGGGCAGTTTCTACGTCGGATTCTTCCAGAACCACGCCACACAACTCAACCTCGGCTTCGACCAGAACACCGACTCGCGCGCCCACTGGGTATATCGCGTCGGCAGCAACTGGCAAGAGCCCTTCCTCAAAGGCACGCCCATGATCCGCGCCGTGGTGGGCGCGCCCATCGACCACTCTGGCGTCATCGACCATCAGATCGCCGACTGCACTCTCTATCCCAACCCCGCCGGCAACACCATCCACGCTGTCGTTCCCGACAATTTGAACGGAATTTCCTGCCGTATCTTCGACTCCTACGGCAGATTATTGGCGCAGTACACGCTCCAAGCGACAGATACCGAAATCTCCATCCAAAATCTTCCCTCAGGTATCTATCTTATGCAAATTTGCAATAATCAGCAAATTATAAGAACTGAAAAGTTTATTAAACAGTAAAATTACGTCTTTACACACCATAAAAATAGATTTTGTAATTTTTTGATAATCAGTTTAATACAAAAATATCCAAAAAAAGAGTTAAACAGGCCACAAAACAGGCATTTTAATTAAAAAAAAATCTATATCTTTGCGGCGATTTTCTAACTAAACCCCGTACAAATTATGAATGAACAAGAAAACAATGTAAGTTTTTTCCGCTTTGAAGACTTACGGATCTACGCCAAAGCACTTGACTACATCAAATGGGTACATTCCGCTGCTGCCGCATTTGCAGGCACGGGAGCGACCATTGTCGGCGATTCTTTTGTTAAATCAGCACAAGGCATAGCTTTGAACATCGCAGAGGGTTCCGCCCGCAACAAAGCGCAGTTCGTCTATTATCTCAAGATGGCTAAAAGTTCTGTGAGAGAGTGTGTCGTTTACACCGAAATCGCTTCCCAGCTCAACTTGCTGGACGAGGACGGCAAGGAGTATTCCCGCAACCAACTCATGGAACTCACCAAGATGATCGGCTCGCTGGTTGCCTCCCTCCAACGCACGGTCAACCCGCGCGACGAAGAGAGCATGATGGAAGATGACATGCCCAACGTGTTCTAAACCATAGCGCAACGTTTTGCCAAAGGCGTCGGGCTCTTCCGGCGCCTTTGTTTTTTTATCCCCTCGCATTCAACGCCTTCTGATAACGGCGAGCATTTTGCAGATGCTCACTGTACGTCTTCGCGAAGTTGTGCGCCCCCGAAAAGTCCTCCTTGGCACACATATATATATAGTCATGGTGCTCGTAGTTGAGCACGGCGTCGATGGCATTGTCCGACGGCAACCGTATCGGACCAGGCGGCAAACCCTTGTATTTGTACGTGTTATAAGGGGAATCTTTTTTTATATGAGCATCCAGAACGCGGCGAATGCTGAAGTCGCCGACCGCGAAAATCACCGTGGGATCGGCCTGCAGCAGCATTCCCTTGTGCAAGCGGTTCATATAAAGCCCCGCAATACGTGGCTGCTCCGCCGGCTTGTGGTTCTCCTCCTCCACAATCGAGGCCAACACGCACACCTGCATCGGCGTCAACCCTATCTTCTGCGCCTTCTGCTGCCGCTCCTCCGTCCAGAATTTTTCATAATAACTGTAGATTTTTTCAAAAAAATCCTTGGCTGTAATATCGTAGTAAAATTCGTAAGTATTTGGACGAAAGACTGCTATGACCGTCTGCGGGGTCAACTTCTCCCCCATCGGCGCGTAGTTGTCCAAGAAATCCTTGTCAGACAAAAGCCGCTCCAACTCCTTCCAATCGAAATAGAAATCGTACTTCGACAACTTTTTCAGCAAATCAGGAACCGTGCGCGCCCCCGTAAAGGTGACTTTCACCGGATAGTGCTGCCCATGCCGCAACTTCTTCACCATCGAAAAGTTGCTCTCCCCCTTCTCAAATTTGTACTTTCCGGGTTTTACATTCTTGTAAAACAACAACTTGCAAGTAATCTTGAAAGAGGTCTCATGTTCCAGCAAGTTCGCCTGACGCATCTGCTCCATCACCTGCTCGGGCGTGGAATCACCAGCAACCACCAATGTCATATCCTTTGAGGCATTACCTCCGAATAGCATCCGCAATACACTGATACAGAATACTATAAAAAGAATACCGAGAACATAGCCGATATATTTCGACTTCTTTTTAGAATGAATCATGGCAATCTGTTGTTTTCGTTTTCCGCACCCCGTACAATCATCTCGCAGTTTTTGCAATCGAAATCAAGGCGGAGTGTTATATTATTGCTTTTCAAGAAAATAGGTTCCTTGAAAGGCGGTTTTTTCGAAGATTTAGAACAATATCCCAAAGTGTATTTGATGCAGTGCTTGCAGGTCATCAGGCGGGCATCGACGACCGGTTTCTGCTCGAAGGCAGGCCGCACGTCGGAGGCCCCGTGCTGCCGGTAGAAGTCGGCGGCGACGGAGTTCATCACATTGGCGCGGTAGTCGGCGCAGCCCGGCTCCGGCAACGGCATCACGGCCATGGCGCCGTCCCGGTGCTCGCATAGCGGTCTTCTATGCGTTTCCAACCGCCTCTGTATCAGTATGTCAACGGCCTTCCGGCGCCACTCGTTCACCACCGAAGCGGGGAAGAAAAGCGGCCGCTCAAACTTCACATCCACGCGCTTCGCCTCGAAGGGGGTGTCGCCCAACTTGCCTAACGAACGACGGATGGACTCCGTCGCCGCCTCGCCCTTTTGCGACGGCTCCTTGAGAACCGGAAAGGACACCCTGCAATCCACACCCGACATATCCACCATCATCAAGCCGACTCCACCCTCGACCTCCTCTAACAAGATATCGACAGGAATCTTACGTGTCGCCGACCGTCCGTTCAACAACTTGTCGAAGACGATGTCGTGGTTGCGGAAAACCGACATCCCCACTTCCAGACCATCGATCGGTTCCAGCGTAGTGATGCGGTTGGCGCAATTTCCCTTCCCTGTCGGAGTAGTCCGCAGTGGGGCTTCCACCTTGTTGATGCGGAATCCCCGCAACTCGTGATCCTTATCGACGAACCCCAGGCCATCGCCATTGTGGAGTTCCAACGACGTATCCAACGCCAACGTGTTGCCCTTCAAAAAGATAACACGTCCCGCCGGCTCACCTATCGACTTGGGTGTGTCGGGATCCACCATTACCTTCTCGCGGTGGTGCAAGAAATAGTCAGTCTGCCCGCGGTTGAAGGTCTTGCGCGGGTCAGGAACGAAAGTCGTCGTCACCCGCCCATCGGAAGCGGGAATATAGCGGTGGTCGCGGGCAAAGAGTTCATCCAGTTGCCGTCGGTAATACGCCGTGACGTTTTTCACATAGTCGATGCCCTTCAGCCGTCCTTCGATCTTGAGGGACGTGATGCCCGCATTGATCATTTCCTCCAAGTACTGAGACCTGTCCATGTCCTTGAGCGACAGCAGGTGACTCTGTTTGCGCAGCAGTTGTCCGTCAGCGCTGTAGAGGTCGTAGGGCAGGCGGCAGAGTTGGGCGCACGCACCGCGGTTAGCGCTCCGGCCGAGGCAGGCCTCGCTGAGGTAGCACTGTCCGCTGTAGCTCACGCACAACGCCCCGTGCACGAAGGCCTCCAACTCCACGGTCGTCTGCGAACGGATTTCACGAATCTGCTCCAACGACAACTCTCGTGCTAAAATAACGCGCTGGATTCCAATATCTTGCCAAAACTTCACCTTCTCGGGAGTGCGGTTGTCGGCTTGCGTGCTGATATGGATAGCAATGGGAGGAAGGTCGAGTTGCAGCAAGGCGGTATCCTGGATAATGAGCGCATCGGCGCCAGCCTCGTAAAGGCGGGAAACCATCTCCTGGGCGATGGGTAACTCATTGTCTTCCAGAATAGTATTGAGAGCGACGTGGACGTGGGCATGATAGAGGTGGGCGTGGCGGCAGAGTTGCTGGATGTCGTCCACGGTGTTGCCGGCGGCCACGCGCGCACTGAAGGCGGGCGCACCCACATAGACCGCGTCGGCGCCATGTTCGATGGCCGCGATCCCGCACTCCAAATCCTTGGCGGGCGCCAACAACTCAATCTTCGTCGCCACAGCTAATCCTCTTTCGGGACCTCGTTGTTGAAAAGCATCTTCACCGATTTGGCGTAGTCGCCCTCGCAGATCACCGGCTCCGCAGTGGCAGGGTACAACTCCACCTCCACGCGGTCTCTCCCCGCATCGCGATAGCGCACCAAACTGCCATAACTCACGGCATAGTTGGCATTGATAAGGACGAAATCGACAAAGTCAACATAATTCAACAGATCCTCAAACACTTGCGTACACATCAAGGTCTTGCCCGACGTGGTGGTCACGCGCGTCTGCTGTCCCTCCTTGTGGAAATAGGCGATGTTGGCCTGGTTGACCTTCTGCCAGCCGCCGGCGATGTTCAGGAAGAGATAGGTCTTCTCCACCGCACCGTCTTTGTACTCCAAGGTCTTGCGCGGACGGCCCTGTTCATCGTAAAATTCCCAGTTGCCCACCGCCAAACCATGGAGATAGTTTCCCTTGTAGAAAAGGACCTCATTCGGGAAGTAACTCTCTGTCAGACCATTCATCTCACCATTGATGTAGTGGGTACGAGCACTGATCTTGCCGTCGGTGAAGTAGGTGACGCGGTCTCCATAGAGCAGGCCGTTGTCGTAACGGCACGAATCCAGCAGGATGCCGGTCTGCGAGGAGTAAGTCTTGAACTCGCCGTGCTTCACGCCCTCACGGAAGTGCTCGGTCTGGATGAGCGTTCCCTTTTCATTGTAATAATTCCACTCGCCGTCCTTGAGTTGATCCACGAAGTCGCCCTCGGCGGCTAATTTCTCGTTCTGGTCGAACAGCAACGTGTGTACCTTGTGCGTTCCCTCGATGAAGTTGGTCTTGCTCTCCAACTTGCCGTTGGGATGGTAGTATTTGAAAGTCCCGACGGGCACGCCGTTGTTGAAATGGCCTTCATAGCGCAACTTGCCGTTCTCGTCGTATTTTTTCCAATAACCATGTTTCTTCCCGTCTTTATTCAACTGGTTATCAGTATTTTGAGACATCAAAACCCATGGCATTGCGACAATCAGCAGGAAAGTGAGGATCTTTTTCATGATAAAGGTTTCAAGTGAAAGGTTCGACTATTTCTTGTCCTGGTCTTTTTTTTTGGTTTTCTCGCGTATCGCCTTGATAATGAAGAAGACAAGGAAAGCCGTCATGCCACCGCCGACGACACCGTAGTACATGTCGCGTTTCTGCGAAGGGTCTTCGACCGGATAGATATAGACGAAGACGCACAGTACAACGCAGACGATGATGAGGCGCAGCAGATCTTTCAGTCCCTCCTTCATGATTTCAGGTTGGCGATTTGTTCTTTCAGCAGTTTGATTTTCTCCTCGGCATCGGATTTCTTCTTCTTCTCCACATTGACGACGGCTTCGGGGGCGTTGTTGACGAAGCGTTCGTTGGAGAGCTTGCCCATCACCGACTTGAGGAACTTCTCCATATACTCCAGGTCGGCGGTCAACTTCTTCAGTTCGGCCTCCACGTCGATGTTCTGAGCGACAGGGATCATGTACTCGATATTGTTCTCGATGAAGGAGCAGGTGCCGGCGACTTTTTCTTTAACGTATTGGATTTCGGAGATATTGCAAAGTTTAGTAAGAATGGCGTCCATTTCGGCGTCGGCGGCACCCTGTTGGATGACAAGCAGTTGCAAGGCCTGCTTGGGCGGGATAGACATGTCGTTGCGCACGCGGCGGACGCTTTCGACCACCTTCTGCATGTTGGCGAAGCGGACGAGGATGTCGTTGCCGGGCATGTTTTCGACGAAAGCGGGCATGGCGCTCACCATGACCGACTCATTCGCGCCGCGCTCGCGCACGTTGTGCCACAGCTCTTCGGTGATGAACGGCATGAAGGGGTGCAGTATCTGCATCAGTTTCTCGAAGATGTCGATAATGGCGTGGTAGGTCTTGCCGTCGATGGGCTGTTGGAAGCCGGGCTTGACGATCTCGAGAAAGTAGGAACAGAACTCGTCCCAAGTGAGTTTGTAGGCGGCCATGAGGGCGTCGGAGATACGGAACTTGTCGAAGTGGTCGTTGATTTCGCCTATAACTTCGTTGAGGCGGTGGTTGAACCAATCGACGGCGGCCGCGGCGTAGAGCGGCTGCGCTAGTTGCTCATCCACCTGCCATCCCTTGATGAGACGGAAGGCGTTCCACATCTTGTTGCTGAAGTTGCGGCCCTGTTCGCACAAGCTCTCGTCGAAGAGCAGGTCGTTGCCGGCGGGCGAACTGAGCAGCATGCCCATGCGGACGCCATCGGCGCCGTACTTCTCCATCAGCATGATGGGGTCGGGCGAGTTGCCGAGCGACTTCGACATCTTGCGGCGCAGGTGGTCGCGCACAGTGCCGGTGAAATAGACGTGCTTGAAGGGCACTTCCTTGCGCCACTCCAACCCCGCCATAATCATACGGGCCACCCAGAAGAAGATGATGTCGGGGGCTGTGATGAGCACGGAGGTGGGATAGTAGTAGTTGATGTCGGCATTGTCGGGATGGCGCATGCCGTCGAAGACGGAGATGGGCCAGAGCCAGGAACTGAACCAGGTGTCGAGCACGTCCTCATCCTGCCGCAGGTCGGCGTCGGTGAGGTGGAGTTCGGGGAACTTCTGCTGTGCTTGGGCAAGTGCCTCCTCACGGGTGCGGGCGACCACCACCTCCTTGTTGGGCAGATAGTAGGCGGGGATGCGGTGCCCCCACCACAACTGGCGGCTAATGCACCAATCCTTCAAGTTCTCCATCCAGTGGGCGTAGGTGTTTTTGAACTTTTCGGGGTAGAACTTGATATCGTCGTTCATCACGGCGTCGAGGGCGGGCTTGGCCAAGGAGGCCATGTCGCAGAACCACTGCAGCGACAACTTCGGTTCAATCACCTCGTTGGTTCTCTCGGAGAAGCCGACCTTGTTGGTGTAGTCTTCGATCTTCACGAGGGCGCCTTCGGCTTCCAAAAGCGGGAGGATGTCCTTACGGGCTTGGAAGCGATCGACGCCGACGAGGAACTGCGCATTCTCGTTGAGCGTGCCGTTGTCGTTGAAGATGTTGATGGTGTCGAGTTTGTATTTCAGTCCGAGGTTGTAGTCGTTGATGTCGTGCGCCGGGGTGATCTTGAGGGCGCCGGTACCGAACTCGCGATCGACATATTCATCGAAGATGAGCGGGATGGAACGGTTGACGACGGGCACGATGGCGCGTTTGCCGCGCAGGTGTTGGAAGCGTTCGTCTTCCGGGTGCATGCAGATGGCCGTGTCGCCGAGGATGGTCTCGGGACGGGTGGTCGCGATAGTAACGTATTCGTTTTCAGTTCCTTCAATCTTATAACGCACATAATAGAGTTTCGATTGAAGTTCCTTATAGACCACCTCTTCGTCGGAGACGGCGGTGAGGGCCTTGGGGTCCCAGTTGACCATGCGGACGCCGCGGTAGATCTTGCCTTTGTTGTAAAGGTCAACGAAGACGTCGATGACGGCTTCGGAGAGTTCGGGGTCCATGGTGAACTTGGTGCGGTGCCAGTCGCAGGAGGCGCCGAGTTTGCGGAGTTGCTTGAGGATGATGCCGCCGTGTTTCTCTTTCCATTCCCAGGCGTACTTGAGAAATTCGTCGCGGGTGAGCGAGCGCTTGTCGATGCCGCGTTCCTTGAGCATGTTGACCACCTTGGCCTCGGTGGCGATGGAGGCGTGGTCGGTGCCGGGCACCCAGCAGGCGTTGAAGCCCATCATGCGGGCGCGGCGCACGAGGATGTCCTGGATGGTGTTGTTGAGCATGTGTCCCATGTGGAGGATTCCGGTGACGTTCGGCGGCGGGATGACCACGCTGAACGAGGGTCGGCCGTCGGGTTCGGACGAGAACAGTCCCTGTTGTTCCCAATACTCATACCATTTGTTTTCAATAAGTTGCGGATCGTACTTTGTTGCTATTGCCATGTGAAAAGTGATTGTAAAATGATGGGTGCAAAATTACATTAAAATTCGCGATTTTTACGTAAATTTGCACCGTCTTTTTCAAAAATATCAACATGAGCATTTTCTCCCCCCAAGACCTTGCCTTCCTGCGCCAGCGCGGCAGCGACGAATCCGCGGTAGAGCGGCAGTTTCAATACTTCACCACCGGCTTCGCCTTCGCAGACCTGCAGTGCGCCGCCACCGTCGGCAACGGCATCGTGCGGCTTTCGGAAGCCGAGAGCGCGCAGTTGCTCGCCGACTACGACCGGCTCACGGCTGACAAGAGTCTGCTGAAGTTCGTGCCCGCCTCCGGCGCCGCCTCCCGCATGTTCAAGCAGCAATACGGCTACTTGGAAAATGACGACGAGGCCACCCGCGCCGCTGCCATCCAGCAACTGCACACCCTCCCCCGCCTCGCCCTCGCCGACGACCTCCGCGCCGTCATGAGCCGCGACGGACTCTCCCTCGACGACGAGATCCGGCGCGACAACTACCGCACCGTCTTCGAGTACATCCTCACCGACAAGGGGTTGGACTACGGCAACAAGCCCAAAGGCGTGCTCCAGTTCCACCGCTACGCCGACGGTTGCCGAACCGCCTTCGAGGAGCATCTGGTGGAGGCCGCGCTCTACGCCCGCCAGGCCGACGGCACCTGCCACCTCCACTTCACCGTCTCCCCGCAACACCTGCCGCTCTTCACCGAACTTCTCAACCGTGTGAAAGCCAAGTACGAACAACGCTTCGGAGTGAAATACGACATCACCTTCTCCACGCAGTCGCCCGCCACCGACACCCTCGCCGCCACCGAAGACAACCAGCCCTTCCGAGACCACGACGGCAACCTGCTCTTCCGCCCAGGCGGCCACGGCGCCCTCATCAACAACCTCGGCAAACTCCGCGCCGACATCGTCTTCGTGAAGAACATCGACAACGTCTTCACCGACGACACCGTTGCCGACACCACGAAGTACAAGAAACTTCTCGCCGCCTACCTCATCACCCTGCAGGCCCAGGTGTTCGATGCGCTGAAACGGCTGCGCGAACGTCCGCTTTCCGATAGTGAATTATTTGAAATACAACATTTTGCAGAAGAAGAACTATTCATCCGCTTCGGCACGGAGCATCCCGGCCAGCAGGAGTTGATCCAGCAACTCGACCGTCCCATCCGCGTGTGCGGCATGGTGAAGAACGAGGGTGAGCCCGGCGGCGGCCCCTTCCTCGTGAAAAACGCCCAGGGCGAGTACTCGTGGCAGATCGTGGAGAGCGCGCAGATCGACACGTCCGCGCCCGAACAGAAGTCCATCCTGCTCCACTCCACCCACTTCAACCCGGTGGATCTGGTCTGCGCCTTCCGCAAGGCCGACGGCACCTTCTACCCGCTCGCCGACTTCGTGGATCCCGCCACCGGCTTCATCTCCTCCAAATCCTACGAAGGCCGCGCCCTCAAGGCGATGGAGCTCCCCGGACTCTGGAACGGCGCCATGGCCCGCTGGATCACCGTCTTCGTGGAAGTGCCCCTCACCACCTTCCACCCCGTGAAAACCATGAAAGACCTGTAAGTCCATGAGGAAACTGCTTCTTCTATTTGCCATCCTCGCTCCATTGTGGCTCTGCGGGCAGAAACTTACGCTGACTGTCAACAGCAGTGCCCCGCGCGGCGACACGCTGCACCTGCAACGCATCCAGCGCGTGCAACTCACCGACGAGCACCAACGCTTCGAGGGCAGCATCGTCTATCGCGACGTCGCCGCGCTCCCTTACACCGCCAAGGCCGTCTTCAAACCGAAGGAGAAACTCGCCGCCGGCTACTATCAGGTGACGGTCGGCGACACCCTGCTCTTTCCCCTGCTGATTTCGGAAAACAAGAGCCAGAAGATCACCGTCAACATTGATGCCAACGGGGCCGTGGATTTCGCCAACAGCTTGGAAAACAGCAATTTCCAACGTTATACGGAGCAGATGGCGGCCATCCGCCACAGCGAGGACTCTCTCAACCGCGTGTATGAGGAGGCCCGAGCCACCCTGCCGCAATACATATTGCAAGATTTAGTCCAACGGCTCAGTGCCAGCGCCGAACGGCTGTCCGCCGACCTGCAGGCACTCCAGTCTCGGACAATATCCGAGAACCCGGGCACGTTGTTGGCTTCCATCGTGAAGCTCTCGATGCCGTTGCCGCCGCCGCCCGCCTACATCCTGCAAGACCGCGGGCGCATGACCGCCTACGCCGCCGAGCACGCCTTCGAAAACTTCACCTTCACCGACGGCCGGCTCTGCACCACGCCGCAAGCCATGGACATAGTCATCGACGCCTGCGGGAATCTCTTCTACATGAATCCCGCCGAGTCGCCCGCCATCGCCGAGAAGTGGCTCAACCGCCTGCAGGCCAACGCTGACAACTACCACGCCGTATTCAACGTGATGGAACGCGCCTTCGGCACCATCGGTGTCTCCTTCTGGACCGAGGAGATCTACCTCGCCATGCTCAAGAACGCGCTTTCTTACAGTCAGTTGGAAGAAAGAAGGGTGAAATATTACCAGCAGATTTACGAACTACAGAGCAAGAACCTCGCGGGGGCGCAACTGCCCGACCTGCACATCCAGTGGGGCGACAGCACGACCTCCACGTTTTACGAACTGAAGAGTGATTACACCCTGCTATACCTGCACGACCCGGACTGCCACACCTGCGCAGCCGTGCGCGCCCTCCTGGCGAAGAACGCCGAACTCAACCAGGCCATCGCCAGCGGCCGGCTCACCGTCGTCACCCTCTACTTCGGCAAGAACGAGACCGCCTGGCACAGATACCTCCAGAGCGAGGCCAACCCCAAGTACCTGCACGGCTGGGATTACCTCGGCGAGATCGAGGCCGGCGACCTCTTCGACCTCCGCGCCATCCCCGTCATCTTCCTGTTAGACAAAGACAAACGTGTGATCCGCAAGAACATCGCCCACTTCGAGATCTCCGACTGGCTGCGCCATCTCAAAATCATACCTTAAACCCACTTGAAATCACAACCTCTAATTCCCAATAAAATCGTACTTTTGCACGCTCATTTTTTTAATTCATGAAGAAAATCCTCATCATCATATTCGCATTGACACTGCTGCCCTTGTACAGTGTGGCGCAAGGATTCACGCTGACGGTCAACAGCAGCATCCACGCCGACTCACTGCATTTGAAGATGTTCGACGGCAAACGCGATTTTTGCGATACGCTGTCGGTGCCTTTCTCCGCGAAAACGGTCCTGAAGAGCAAAAGCGTGCTGCGACCCGGACATTATCAGGTGTACGCTGACACTTCGCTGCTATTCGACCTGCTTATCTCCGAGCAGAAGAAACAGAGCATGACCGTACGTGTCAACGGTCTGGAAGATGTGGTTTTCGAAGACAGTCCGGAAAACGCCAACTGTTTAGAATACAACAAGAAATCCGCTGCTTACCAAAACCAGCGTGCCGCACTGCGTCAGGAGTTTCAAGATGCCCAGAAGACCATGCAGCCCTACATGTTGCAGACGTTGGCTGAAAAGTTGATGGCGCAAGATCAGCAGATCATGCAGGAGGCGGAGGCATATAAGCGTCAGGTGATGGAGGAGAATGCGGGCACGCTGCTCGCCTCCATCGTGCAGTTCTCGCAGGAGATCCCGCTGCCGCCCGAAGAATACTACCGCAACCGCGGTATGCTGCTGGTTTACACCATCGAGCACGCCTTCGACTACTATCCCTTCGCCGACACGCGCATGCTCTCCACACCCATGGTGGTCTATCGTCTATACGAGTTCGCCGCTAACCTACTCTACCTGCCGCCGGAAGAGGCCGGCCGCTATGCCGCCCTGCTGCTCACCCAGGCCCAAGCCGACTCGCGCACTTACCACTTCTTCTTCGAGTGGCTGCAGAAGACCTTCGGCACCATCGGCACCGCCTACTGGAACGAGGAAATCTACCGCGCCATGCTCAAGAATGCGCTGGCATACAACGGGTTGTCGCAATCCGATCGCAACTTCTACCAGCGGGAAATGGACATCTACAACAAGAACCTGCCCGGCAACGTCGCCCCCGACTTTCCCGTGCTTTGGAGCGACGGCACGAAATCATCCCTCCATGCGGTGGAGAGCGAGTACCTCCTGCTCTACTTCCAGAATCCCGACTGTCCCACCTGCACCGAGGTACGCGGCCGCCTCGCCGTGAACGACGAACTCAACCGCGCCATCGCCAGCGGACGACTCAAGGTCGTCACCATTTACTTTGAAGACGACGAAGCCCTCTGGCGCCGCTACCTCCAGGAGAAGGCCAACCCCAAGTATCTTCACGGCTGGGACTTTCAAGGCGAAATCAATGCCAAGGACCTCTACGACCTCCGCGCCATCCCCTACATGTTCATTTTAGACAAGGACAAGAAAATCATCAAGAAAGATATCGTCGAGAATGAGATCTCCGACGCCCTGAAAGAATTAAAAATCATAGAATGAAGAAGATGACCACCAGCGAAGAGTTCGACATGGTATTTGAAAAGTGCAGCGACATCTTTTCCAAGAAGGCGCTGGACTACGGAACGGCGTGGCGCATTCTGCGGCCCGCTTCCATGACCGACCAGATCTATATCAAAGCACAGAGAATCAGAAGTATAGAACAAAAAGGAGAAGCATTGGTCGATGAAGGTGTCATCCCCGAATACATCGGCATCATCAACTACTCCGCCATGGCACTCATCCAACTCGAACTCGGCGTGGCCAACACCATCGAGGAGTTGATGCCCGCCGAAGAGGCCATCGAGCGCTATAAAAAGCAACTGCAAGCCGCCAAGGACCTCATGTGCAACAAGAACCACGACTACGATGAGGCCTGGCGCAAGATGCGTCGCAGTTCGCTGACCGACATCATCCTTATGAAATTATTGAGAATCAAACAGATAGAGGACAACGGCGGCGAGACCGTCATCTCCGAAGGGTTGGATGCCAACTACTTCGACATCATCAACTACGCCGTCTTCGCCCTCATCAAACTCTATGAGGAATAACCCTTTTTCATTCCAAGTCATCCATTAAGTAAAACGAATATGAACGCCAACAAAGAACCCATCATCATCATGATCCTACGCATCGCCATCGCGTGCGTGTTCATCTACAGCGGCATAGCCAAAGCCCTCGACCCCGTGGCCACCTCCTACACCTTTGACGACTACTTTTTCTCGTTCCACCTCTCTTTCTTCCAGATTTTCAGCACCTTCGCCGCTTTCGTCATGCCGATGATAGAGTTCGTGCTCGGTGTGATGATGCTCGTGAAAATCAACATCAAACTCACTTCCAGTCTCTACCTCATCATGATGGCCTTCTTCCTGTTGCTGACGGCCTGGCTTGCCTTGGCAGAACACCTGGAAAAAAATTACGGTTACAACCTCAACGTAGTCAAAGACTGCGGATGCTTCGGAACAGAGGTAAAACTTACTAATTTCCAGACATTTATGAAGAATGTGATACTCATCATTCCCACCGTCATCGTATTCTTCTACCGCAAACGCATCCCCGATGTGCGGATGACAGCTCTCGGGAAATGGGTGGTCTTCGGAATCGCCTGCATCTCCTGCCTCATCCTCGAAGCCCACTGCTACCGCCATCTTCCCCTCAAGGACAACAGCGACTGGAAGATCGGTACCGACCTGACTGAGAAGTATATAGACCAAGATCTTATCACCAAGTCCGTCTTCATCTACCAAGATACCGCCACAGGTGAAGTGGTCAAGATCACCGAGGAGGAGATGGCGGAACTGCCCGACGACAGTCCTATATACAATATGGAGTACGTTTCCGACGAGACCGATACCATCCAGAAGTTCGTGCGCGCCGAGAACTACAACTTCACCATGGAGGACAAGGACAACAACGACCTGAAATCCAGTCTGATCAACAAGAAGAACAAACGTCCGCTCTACCTGCTCTTCATGCAGGATTTGGACCAGACAGAAATGGAGGCCCTGCAAGATGATGATTTGCAAGAGATTATCCAATATTGTAAAACCCACGACTGCGACTTCTACGGGCTGACCAACACCCCGCGCGTGGAGATTGACAAGTTCGTGAAGGACAACAAGATACCTTTTGAAATTCTCTGTTGCAGTTACTTCGATGTGGCCAAAGGCCCCTACTTCGTGCGCGACGCCATCCACTCCAACCCGGGCATCATCCGCGTGGAGCAGGGGAAAGTCACCGGCAAGTGGGCTTGGCGCGACTTCGACGACGTCCTTGACGACTAATTCACTTATTTACCCCCATTCTAACATTCTCATTTTATGAAAAATCAATTGGCAAATGCCTTAAAAACAGCATTATACGACTTATATCAAATTGACTGGACACCGGACACTTCACTCATCCAGAAGACGAAGAAGGAGTTTGAGGGTGATTTCACCATCGTGGTCTTCTCATTCGTGAAACAGGCGAGGAAGTCGCCCGACGCAGTGGGCGCCGAACTGGGTGCGAAGATGAAGGAGTTGACCGGCTGCGAGTACAACGTGGTCAAGGGCTTCCTCAACCTCTCCTTCCCAGATGCGGTGTGGTTGGATTTCCTAGACAAAAACCGCGAGCAGATGGAGTACGGCTACACCCGTGCCGCCGCAGACGAGCCGGTGACGCTCATCGAATACTCCTCCCCCAATACCAACAAGCCGCTGCATCTCGGGCACATCCGCAACAACCTGTTAGGCGATTCCGTATCGCGCATCCTGACGGCCTGCGGCAAGCGCGTGGTGAAAGTCAACTTAGTGAATGACAGAGGAATACACATCTGTAAGTCGATGTTGGCATGGCAGAAATTCGGCAACGGCGAGACGCCTGAAAGCGCCCACATCAAGGGCGACCACCTTGTGGGCAAGTACTATGTGGAGTTCGACAAACACTACAAGGCGGAGATTGCCGAGTTGGTGGCGGGCGGCATGGCCAAGGAGATGGCCGAGAAGCAGGCTCCGCTGATGTTGGAGGCGCAGGAGATGCTGCGCAAATGGGAGGCCAACGACCCCGAAGTGCGCCAACTGTGGAACCAGATGAACGGCTGGGTCTATGCCGGCTTCGACGAGACCTATCGCCGTTTGGGCATCACTTTTGACAAAACCTACTATGAATCAAATACATACCTTCTCGGCAAGTCGTTGGTGGAAGAGGGACTGCAACAGGGTGCCTTCTACCGCCACACCGACGGTTCGGTGCGCGTGGATCTGCGCGACAAGGGGCTGGACGAAAAGGTGTTGCTGCGTTCCGACGGCACCTCCGTGTATATGACGCAGGACCTCGGCACGGCGCAACTGCGCCACGAGGAGTTCCACCCGCAGCAGATGATCTATGTCGTCGGCAACGAGCAGAACTACCACTTCGACGTGCTCAAAATCGTCATCGGGGAGAAGTTGGGGCGCGAGTTCGGGAAGCACATCCACCACCTCTCCTACGGCATGGTGGAGTTGCCCAACGGCAAGATGAAATCGCGCGAGGGCACCGTCGTCGATGCCGACGATCTGATGGAGGAGATGGTGTTCCAAGCCCGCGAGAAAACCTCCGAACTGGGCAAGGACGGCGGCGGCACCACGCCCGAAGCACTCTACGAGATGATCGGACTCGGCGCGCTCAAGTACTTCATTCTCAAGGTGGATCCCAAGAAGAACATGCTCTTCAACCCCGAGGAGTCCATTGACTTCAACGGCAACACGGGTCCGTTCCTGCAATACACGCACGCACGCATCCGCTCGCTGCTGCGCAAGGCCGGCGACAACGGCATCGATGTGAGCGCCGCCACCCCGAAATCCCCGCTGGGCAAGGCGGAAAAAGACATCATCAAGATCCTGTACGATTTCCGCGAAGTGGTGCAGGCGGCGGGCAACGGCTTCAGCCCCGCGCTCATCGCCAACTACGCCTTCGACCTCGCCAAGGAGTTCAACCGCTTCTACCAGGAGACCCCCATCTTCAAGGAGAACGACCCCGACAAACGGCTTCTGCGCCTGCAGATTTCCGAGATGACCGCCTTAGTCATCAAGAACGCTATGGCGCTGCTCGGCATCAACGTGCCGGAGAAGATGTAGCTCCTGAGATAACATAAACAACATGGAATGAGTGAGTTGATATCCGGATTGGTGATGCGTTCAACGGGCAGTTGGTACGAAGTGCGCACCGACGACGGCGGCATCGTCAGTTGCCGACTGCGCGGGCAGTTCCGCACCAAGGGCATCAAGACGACAAACCCCGTGGTGGTGGGCGACCGCGTACGTTTCCTCGTCGAAAAGGACGGTTGCGGCTACATCACGACATTGGAACCGCGCCGGAACTTCATCGACCGCAAGAGTACCAACCTATCGAAGATCTCGCATATCATCGCCGCCAACATCGACCAGGCCTTCTTAGTGGTCACATTGCGAGATCCGCGCACTTCGCTCGGCTTCATCGATCGGTTTTTGGTGGCTGCCGAGGGTTTTCGCATTCATACTCATCTGATTTTTAACAAAATAGATATTTATTCCGAAGAAGAGAAAGAGGAGATTGCCGCTTTGGAAGCGATATATGAGAAGATCGGCTACCCGACCCTCCGCACCTCCACGGTCACGGGCGAGGGCATGGCGGAATTGAAGGCGCTGATGGCCGGAAAGGTGTCGCTTTTCAGCGGTCACTCCGGCGTGGGAAAGTCGGCCATTATCAATCATATAGATCCCACGTTGAACCTGAAGGTGGGCAAGATCTCCGACGTTCACAGCAAGGGCACGCACACCACCACTTTCGCCAGCATGTTCGCTGTGGGCGACGGCTTTCTCATCGACACCCCGGGGGTCAAGGAGTTCGGGCTGATCCGCTATCGTCCGGAAGAGATCCGCGACTATTTTCCAGAAATCCGGAAATACAACAACCGTTGCCGCTTCAGCGACTGCTCGCACACCCACGAACCGGGTTGCGCCGTGTTACAGGCGCTGGAAGATGGCGAGATCGCCCCACATCGTTACGAAAATTACCTCAACATCCTGAACGACAGCGACATGAACCTTGCCGAATGGCAACTTCGTTGACGGTTTTCAATTTTTCTTCCCATTTTTCACCTTATTTATAATAATCTGGTGAAATTTTACGTTGTAAATTTCTGTACTAAACATGACCTTATGAAGAGATTCCACATACTATTGCTTGTTTTACTTTTGGGCACGACGACTGCGTTCGCGCAGGAGAGCAACGACCGCGAGACGCCCGACGCCGTGGCCATTGACACGCTCTGCACGGCCGACAAATTCAAGAAAGTCATTCTTTTCGACGATTATACCTGGGAATATTTGGAGTTGGAACGTCCCGACATCGACGAGGAATCACTGATGGCGAACTGGGACACGGAGGCCATCCACGCATACAAAGAGATTGACGTGAGCGCCATGCCCGACAGCGTGACGCTGATCCTGCGCGACTCAACGCACAAGTTCTGCATGCCCGCGAAGGGCTACGTGATCTCGCGCTACGGCTGGCGTCACAAACGTCCACACCGCGGCATCGACATCCCGCAGCACATCGGCGACTCCATCCACAGTGCCTTTGACGGCATCGTGCGCATCAGCGAGGGCAGCAGCAACACCGGCGGGTATGGCAATTTAGTCATCGTGCGCCACCCCAACGGTTTAGAGACCTATTACGCCCATCTATCCAAGATCTTAGTCAAAGAGAATGAGGTAGTTAGCGCAGGCGAAGTCATCGGTTTAGCGGGCAGCACCGGCCGCAGCACCGGTCCGCACCTGCACTTCGAGACCCGATACATGGGCAAGGCCTTCGACCCCGAACGCGTGGTCGATGTGACCAACAACTGCCTGCGCACCGACACCGTCACCATTTACAAACAATACTACAATCCTGCCTCCCAGTATTCGAACCGTGCCGTGGCCGTGCAACCCTCCTCCACACCCACGCAGAGCCACGCCAGCACATCCACTTCATCCAAAGTCTATTACACCATCCGCAAAGGCGACAACCTCGGGAAAATCGCCAAGAAATACCACACCACCATCTCCAAACTTTGCAAACTCAACCACATCAAAGAGACCACGATTTTACAGATTGGCAGAAAATTACGCGTGAGATAACCATTCTGAAAAAAATTTCGTATGTTTGCAGCGTGTTTAATCTTCAAATAAATCCTCCGATGAAAAGACTCCTTCTTATAGCCATTTGCCTTTGGGGCATCACATTTTGTCAAGCACAGACGCTGCCGACGGAAGCCGACCACTTCATCAACACCTTTTTCCCGGATGCGACGGAAACCGGCATATCCTTTTACGACCACTCCGAAATGGCGTACCGTGTAGAGTTGTCGTCTGATATTACGGTTGGATTCAATTCCGACGGACAGTGGATCGAGGTGGAGTCTTTTTCCAGCGACATCACGCAAGTACTGAGCCAGCAACTGCGTCAGGCCATCGTCGCTCACGGCGAGAATCCCCGCAATGCCGTCAGAATCAACCGCAACCCTTCGACTGGAATCACCAAAGTCACTTACAATGACGGTCTCCGTTGCGAGTTCGACGCCAACGGCACCTTCCTGCGCAAAGTCGTAGAGTAAAGCTCCCCGACGACGATGCGCCTCGCCTCCCGCCTGCTTTCCTTTCTGCTCCTCATCACCTTCTTTGTGGTTGCCTCCGCGCAATCCGACACGGTTCAACGCCATACCTTGGAGAACGTCACCATCCACGGCGGCGTCAATCCGGCCGACCTCATCATGCGTCAGGTGGCGGAGCACCGCGACTCCAACAGCGCATACAATTCACAGTCATTCAAGTATATAACATACCATAAAATGTCGCTCCAGCCCTCGTATCTGAGCGACAGCTTACGCGCCCTCAACGACCAGCACCTTTTCCTCAGCGAGTCTGTGACCGAGGTTTACTTCAAGCATCCCTCCAAACATTACGAACGGATGATCGCCGCCAAGACATCCGGGCTGGAAGATCCCGCAGTCAACCTCATCCTTTCGCGCGTCCATTTCCACAACCTTTATGCCGACGATGATTTTTCCATCATGGATGTGGCCTACGTCAGTCCATTGGCAAAAAAAGCGTTGAAACTCTATGATTACCAGATTATTGACAGCATCGAAACAGGCAGCGACACCATCGTATCCCTTTCTTACGCGCCCCGTTCCGGCGTCGCCTTCCGGTCGTTGAAAGGCAAGTTGTATGTACACTTGGGCGACTATGCTGTGACGCGGTTGGAGGCCATGCCCACCGACCCCAACACCATCCTGAAGATACGGGTGGCGCACGAATACGAGAAGGCCGAAAACGGGTATTGGTTCCCCAAGCGGATAGAGGCACGGCTGAAGATGCCCCGCATCGCGTTGCGCGGCGACACGATGGAGTCGTTCGCCCTCGCCACGGCGACAATCAAGGATTTGGAAATCGACCTGCCCCTGCATAACAACGTCTTCGGACTGATTGACGTGGAGGAGGATGTGGCTTCGGAAAGAGCCAGCGAAAGCCATTTGGAAACCTACCGCGACAGTCTTCTAACCATCAAGGAATCAAAGACCTACGAAATGTGGGACAGTCTCAGTCGGAAGTTGAAACTCACCCGTCGCTGGAAGATGCTGCCCTCGCTCATGCGGCTCTGCATCCCCGTCGGTCCTATCGACATCGACGTGGCGAGCATCGTCAACCGCGGACAGACGGAAGGGTGGCGCGTTGGACTGGGGCTATACACCAACGAACGGTTGGCGCGGTGGTGCAAACTCGGCGGCTACTTCGCCTATGGCTTCGGCGACAAGCAATGGAAGTGGTTCGTGATGACCGACTGGGAGTTGGAACGAAAGCACAGTCTGATGTTGAAACTGCGGTTCTACGACGAGATCGTGGAGAGCGGCGCCTCTCGCTGGGTCAGTCGCGACGAGAGCGGCCTGCTCAACGGCGAGTACTACCGCCACTGGATTCTTGACCACTACGACCGCAGCCGCGCCCTGACCGGTCGGCTGCAGATGCGCGTAGATAAGAACATAACGCTCAATGTGGCAGCAGGTTACTCGCAAAACCACACCCTCTATCCCTATCGTTTTCAGAGCGAGGAGATTCCTGAAGAGAATCCATTTTTCTCCTTCACCAACTGCTATGTAAGTGGAGGAGTGCGGTTTGCGTACCACGAGACCACCTACCGCACGCGCAACATGGCCTTTTACCAACGATCGAAATTTCCCACCCTGCAAATCACCTATGAGCATGGGCTGCCCCATGTCTTCGGCAGTGGCTACAGTTACAACAAACTGAATGCGCGCATCCACCATTTGCAGCAATACAAAATACTGGGCTACAGCGAAATAGCTATTGTTGGAGGATGGCTTGACCGCACCCTCCCCTACTCGCTGCTGTTCGTGATGCCATCAGGGTATTCCAAGATCGGCTTCTACGGGCGCGAGCAGTTCGCCACGATGCGGCCGAGTGAGTTCGTAGCCGACGCCTACATGGCGCTCTTTTTCCGCCACAACTTCGGCAAAATGCGCGAAGGCATTTTTTCACCCCGCATCGTCATTTGCCAAAATATCGGTTTCGGCTGGATGCGATGGAGCGGCGACCACCTCGGCGTGGAGGCGGGCGGTATGAAGAAAGGATATTTCGAGAGCGGCATCGTCATCGAAGACATTCTGACAGCCAGGGACTTGCTTGGACTCGGCATCGGCATCTTCTACCGGTACGGGCCCTATTCATTGGACAAGGTGATCGACAACTTCGCCTTCAAGGTCTCCCTGACGGTGCCCATGGGGGAATGACATGCTGCAGGGATGGTTGCGGATTAAAAATAAGTTCCTGTTAAAAAAACGCGATCTGCGGAACCTTGCTATCGGATGCCGGAAACCTTCCGATAGAAGTTCAGGGCGTAGCGGTCGGTCATGCCGGTGAGGAAATCTACGACCACCCGCAGTTTGTAATAGTCCGGCAGGTCGTTGAAGGTGGCGGCGCCAATTTCCATCAAGGCAACTTGCAGGATATTGTCCGACAGCAATTTGACTGCGCGGCGACGGTATTGCTTGCCCCTGACAAACAGGCAGTCGGTGAAAAAGTCCAGCAGGGCTGTCAGCACATTATGCCCAAGCAGTTCCAGCTCGTAGATGCTGGAAATCGAGAAAATATGCTCGATGCAGAAGGCCTGCAGGTGGTTTCCCAATTCTGAACTGGAGAAAATCAGTTCCTGGTTGAACGTGCCGGCTTCGATGCTGTCGATATTCTGCTCAAAGCGGGTAAAAGCGATATCTACCAATTTGGTGATCAACGCATTGCGGATCTTGGTAATCTTCGCTTTGTCGGGAACATTCTCCGAAATCAGTTCATTGATTTCGGGGAAGTCGGCATGGATGGCATCGCGCAGCATCTCCAACGTGTACAGGTGCTTGCCAAAGCCGTCTTCGAGATCCATAGTGAGGTAGCAGATGGAGTCGGCGGCTTCGACGAGGTAGCAGAGCGGGTGTCGCACGATGCGCTCGCCGACCCGCAGCCCGCAATGGTCGGCAATGATATCAAGATACTCTTTCTCAGACTGATAGACTCCCACCTTGCGGGTCTCAATGCGACTTTTGTCGATGGCGTTGGGGTTGGGGTATTTCAGCCCGGCGGCCAGCGTGGGGCAGGTGAGGTTGAGCCCGTAACGGTCGTTGAGATGCTGCAACTTGGTGAGCACGCGCAGCCCCTGGGCGTTGCCGTCGAAGTGGATGAACTCGCGCTGCTCGTCGGCGCTGAGGGTCAGCGGGCAGTCGTCGCGCTCAAAGAACTTCTGGAAATACTCGCCGATGACAGTCTCGCCGAAATGCCCGAAGGGCGGGTTGCCGATGTCGTGTACCAGACAAGCATTCTGCACGATGACGGGGATCTCACGGAAGAGCGTGTAGGTATCGCGACCAGTACGACGCTGTAACTCATCGCTTTCGCAGAAGCGGATGCTGAGCGAGTATCCCAGCGACATCACTTCGAGCGAGTGCGTAAGCCGCGAGTGGATGTTGTCGTCTTCGGTGAGCGGGAACACCTGCGTCTTGGCATGCATGCGGCGGGTGGCAGGACTGAAGATGATACGTCCGTAGTCGCTCTCGAAGGCGCTTCGGGCATCGCTCTTGCGGTTTGATGGACGGATGCGGCTTTCGGTGAGCAGAAGATCCCAGTTCATGGTATTTTTTTGTAAATTATTGGATGCTAATAAGTTGCCAACGCAGCGGCGCCCAGGATGGCGGCATCGTTGTCGGCAAGTTGTGAGCGCAGGATCTGCGTCTTTCCCTGGAAGATGGAGAGCAGGCACTTCTCGAAGTGGATGCGCAGCGGGTCGAGCAGCCAGTGGCCGGCCCGCACGGGACCGCCCATGAGGAAGATGGCTTCGGGGGAGGAGAAGGTGACGGCATTGGAGAGTGCCAAAGCCAAGTGCTTGGCCGTCTGTTCCCAGGTGCGTTGGGCGAGCGCGTCGCCGCTGTCAGCGAGGGCTGTCAGGTCCTTGCAGGTGATGTCAGCGGGTGTCTCCAGTCCGTGGCGGCGGCGCAGTTCCCTATAGGTTTGCACGATGCCGCGGGCGGAGGCATACTCTTCCAGGCAGCCGCGCCGGCCGCAGGAACAGCGCCGCCCGTTGGGGCGCAGTGTGGCGTGTCCGAGTTCGCCCGCGAAGCCGTCATGGCCATAGACCATCTGCCCGTTGACGACGATACCGCTGCCAACGCCCGTACCCAAGGTGATGAGGATGAAGTCGTTCATCCCCTTCGCGCCACCATATACCTTCTCACCCCACGCCGCCGCGTTGGCGTCGTTGGTGAGGGTGACAGTCGTGGCTAAGCGGGCTTCCATCAACTCCTTCAGCATCACCCGTCCCTTGAACTGCAAGTTGGGGGCGTAGTCGATGGAACCGGTGTAGAAGTTGCCGTTGGGGGCACCGATGCCTATGCCGGCGATGTCAGAGAGGGTGATCTTCTGGGCGGCGAGCAGTTCGCGTACCGCATTGGCGAGGGCGTCAGCGTAAGCGTTCGCTTCGCTGAAATCGCGGGTGGCGAGATGTTGCCGACGGACGCAGACGCCTTCGGCGGTAACAAGCCCTAAGTCAGTGTTGGTGCCGCCGATGTCGATGCCCACGGCGAAGGGCTGTTGTGCTTTGGACATATCGTTGGTATTTTCGGTCGGGGAGGAAGGTTACTCTTCGTTGGCGGCGTTCTCCGCACGCTGACGGGCACGCTTGCGGTCGATTTCGTTCAGCAGGATCTTTCTGACACGCAACGACTTGGGAGTGACTTCCAAATATTCATCGTTGGCGATGAACTCCATGTACTCTTCCAACGACAGTTTGATGGAGGGCGCGATGCGCATCTTCTCATCCGAGCCGGCGGCGCGCATGTTGCTGAGTTGCTTCGACTTGCACACGTTGATGACCAAGTCGTCCTGACGGATATGCTCACCGATGACCTGTCCTTCATAGACCATGTCGTTGGGTTCGATGAAGAAGGAGCCGCGGTCTTGCAGTTTGTTGATAGCGTAAGGAAACGACTGGCCTGTCTCCATGGAGATGAGAGCGCCGCAGTGACGGCCGGGGATGTCGCCTTTCCAGGGTTGGAACTCGAGGAAGCGGTGCGACATGATGGCCTCGCCTTCGGTGGCAGTGAGCACTTGGTTGCGCAGGCCGATGATGCCGCGCGACGGGATCTCGAAGTTGAGGTGTACGCGGTCGCCGACGGTGTCCATAGAGGTTAGGCTGCCCTTGCGGCGCGACACGTAGTCGATGACGCGGCTGGAGAACTCTTCGGGCACCAGCACGGTGAGTTGCTCTACCGGCTCGCATTTTACTCCGTCGATCTCCTTGATAATGACCTGCGGCTGACCGACCTGCAGTTCGTAGCCTTCGCGGCGCATGGTCTCGATAAGCACCGACAGATGCAGGATGCCACGGCCGAAGACGGTCAGACGGTCGGGGGAGTCGGTCTCTTCCACGCGCAAAGCGAGGTTCTTCTCCAACTCCAAGTAGAGGCGGTCGCGGAGGTGGCGTGAGGTGACGTATTTGCCTTCCTTGCCGAAAAAGGGCGAGGTATTGATCGTGAAGAGCATGCTCATCGTCGGCTCATCGACCTTGATGGGCGGCAGCGGCTCGGGGTTCTCGAAGTCAGCGATGGTGTCGCCGATGTCGAAGTTGTCCAATCCGAGTACCGCGCATATCTCGCCTGGGTAGATGGTCTGTTTCATCTTCTCTTTTCCCAGTCCTTCAAAGACATACAACTCCTTGATCTTCGACTGCACGCGGGTGCCGTCGCGTTTCACCAGGGTCACGTTCTGCCCCCAGTCGAGGGTGCCGCGCTTGAGTTTGCCGATGGCAATGCGGCCGACGTAGGAGGAGTAGTCGAGCGAGGAGATCATCAATTGGGTCGTGCCTTCTTCCACCTTCGGGTCGGGGATGTACTTGATGATCTGGTCAAGCAGGTAGCTGACGTCTTCGGTGGGGGTGCGCCAGTCGGGGCCCATCCATCCCTGCTTGGCGGAGCCATAGACGGTGGGGAAGTCGAGTTGGTCGTCGTTGGCGCCAAGGTTGAACATCAGTTCAAAAACGGCTTCCTGCGCCAGTTCGGGGTCGCAGTTGGGCTTATCGACCTTGTTGATGACCACGATGGGCTTCAATCCCATCTCGATGGCCTTCTGGCAGACGAAGCGGGTCTGCGGCATGGGGCCTTCAAGGGCATCCACGATCAGCAGCACGCCGTCGGCCATGTTGAGCACGCGCTCCACTTCGCCTCCGAAGTCGCTGTGGCCGGGAGTGTCGATGATGTTGATCTTGTAGTCCTTGTAACGGACAGACACATTCTTCGACAGGATGGTGATGCCTCTTTCGCGTTCAAGGTCGTTGTTGTCAAGCAGCAGTTCTTGCGTCTGTTGCTCCTTGCGGAAGAGGTTGCTTTGATAGAGAAATCGGTCCACGAGGGTGGTCTTGCCATGGTCAACGTGGGCGATGATAGCTATATTCTTGATTTTTTGCACGTTGTGAATATTGCGGGGCGAGATGCCCGGTGTTTATTTTCGGTTTCCTTGGTTGGCGACGGCGTCCATCAGTTTCTTCACCGTCTCTTCGTCGGCGAGGAAATAGTCCTTCTGCAACTTCATGTCGTCGTCGAATTCGAAGATGTAGGGGATGCCGGTGGGCAGGTTGAGTCCGATGATGTCGTCGTCGGAGATGTTCTTGAGCACCTTGATAATGCCTCGGAGGCTGTTGCCGTGGGCGGCGATGATGATGTCGCCGGAGGTCTGCACGCGCGGGCGGATGACGTTCTCCCAATAGGGGACTATGCGGGCGATGGTGTCGCAGAGCGCTTCGGTGTGTGGCTTCGCCTGCGGGTCGTCGATGTTGCGGTACTTCGGGTCGAGGGCCGGGTTGCGCTCGTCGTCGTCGGACAGACTCTCGGGACGGATGTCATAACTGCGGCGCCACTGTTTGATCTTCTCCGGTCCGTACTTCTCGGTCATCTCGGCCTTGTTGAACCCCTGCAGCGCACCATAGTGCTTTTCGTTCAGGCGCCACGTCTTCTCCACCGGGATCCATAGTTGGTCCATCTTCTCCAACACGATGTTCAGGGTCTTGATGGCGCGTTTCAGGAAGGAGGTGTAGGCGTATTCGAACTGGAAGCCCGCGTCTTTGAGGGCGATGCCGGCTTCGGCAGCTTCCTGAAGGCCCTTCTCCGACAGATCGACGTCGGTCCAGCCGGTGAACAGGTTGGCCTTGTTCCATTCGCTTTCGCCATGGCGGATAAGTACTAATCTATGCATGGTATGAACTTTATTTTTATAAAAATGTGATTTACAGTATGTTATGAAATTCTATTGTTTTTCGGGAAGATCACCGTGGGGTGGAATTTCTTGGCTTCCTCAAACTCCATGGAGCAGTAGGAGATGATGACGACGATGTCGCCGACGAGCACTTTGCGTGCGGCGGGGCCGTTGAGGCAGATGACGCCGGAGTCTTTCTTTCCCTTGATGACGTAGGTCTCGAAACGTTCGCCGTTGTTCATGTCGAGGACTTGAACTTTCTCGTTCTCAATGAGGTTGGCGGCTTTCATCAGACTTTCATCGATGGTGATGCTGCCGACGTAGTTGAGGTTGGCTTCGGTGACGGCGACTTGGTGAATTTTGGATTTTAAAATCTCGATCTGCATTGTACTATGTACTATTTATAACGGATGTTGTCGATAAGTCTGACGTTGTCGGCCCAAACGGCGATGCAGCCGACGGCGGTGGGTGCTGCGGTGAGGTCGGCGATGGGTTGCAGCGTCTCTCCATCTACGATTTGGTAATATTCGAGTTTGAAGAGGTCGTACTTTTCTATCTCGCGGGCGACGAACGCAATGATCTTCTGGGTGTCCGTGGTTTGAAGGTCGCGCGACTCCTTGAGGATGCGGTAGATGTTGGCGGCGGTGGCGCGCTGGTCGGCGGTGAGCCGCTGGTTGCGGGAACTGAGGGCGAGGCCGCTGGCTTCGCGAACGATGGGGCAAGGGATGATCTCAAGTTTCAGTCCGCACTGGCGCACAAGGGTCTTGACGACGGCCACCTGCTGGTAGTCCTTCTCGCCGAAGTAGGCGCGGGTGGGATCCACCCAGTCGAACAGGCGCTTGACGATGATGCCGACGCCGTTGAAGTGGCCGGGGCGGGCAGGGCCTTCCATCACCTGCTCCACGGGACCGAAGTCATAGTGTTCCGTGGCGGGGATGCGATAGACCTCTTCCGCGCTGGGGGCGAAGACGATGTCGGCCAAGTCGCCGACGAGGGCGAGGTCGGCGTCGAGGGTGCGGGGGTACTTCTGCAGGTCCTCGGCGTTGTTGAACTGCGTGGGGTTGACGAAGACCGAGACCACGCAGAGGTCATTCTCGGCGTGTGCGCGGCGAATGAGCGAGAGGTGCCCTTCGTGCAGTGCGCCCATGGTGGGCACCAGCCCGATGGTTTTCCCGGCGGCGTGTGCCGGTGCCAGCGCTTTTTGGAGTTCCTGTATCGTCTTGATGAGTGTCATAGTGTTTCTCTTTTTTTTATAGTATTGATAAACAATAAATTGTCTTCAATTACACAAGACCATTTTTAGCGCGCAAATTTACACGATTTTCCGCAATTTTGTCGTGTTTTTGCGGAAAAATATGCGACGATGTCACCGAGGCATGAGTTTTCATCGGTTTGTCATCCTGCGGGGCAGCGACTCCTTCGTGCAGTACGTGACCCTCAAGGATGACGAAAACAGGTATTCCGCGATCTGACGGCGCGGCACGGTGGCGGGTGCGACGACGGCAGCGGGTGGTTTGCCGCGCAATTACATGGCGGTGACGGAAGAGCGCGCGCCAGGGATGGGAGCGGGCACGGAACGCGCGCGGTGGGCTACGGCAGCGGCGGGCGAGCGGCGACCGACGGAAGCCGCTGTAGAGCCGCACGGCCGTGCGGCTCTATGCCGCCCGCCCTGCTGCCGTGTTCACCGCGAAGTGAAGTAAAGCGGACAGCCCGTCCGGCGGGGCGAGACATTAGGTGTCCCACAGGCGAGACGCCCGTGGGACACAGAAGAAAATGCGAGATGATGGTGGGGCATGCCCCGCCGGGGCGCCCTCGTATGGTTATAGGTTACATATTGAAAGGCAATGTATTAACCCTTATTCTTTGGCAGGAGCGAGTTGCTCTTTCCACTGGAAGGGGACCGGCTCGACGGTGTATCCTTTCCTGCGGAGGAGGGAGATGACGCCCTTGGGGCCGCCGAGGTGCGCCGCGCCGACCGCGCAGAAGAGCGAGTGCTCGCGGGCGATCTTCTCGAAGTTGTTGGCCATACCCACGTTGCGATCGATGAGGAACACCTTGTTGAATTTTTTGGGCATGCTGGCGTCGTCGCTCAACGCCAGCAGCGAATCGAGTTCGAAACCGAGGTAGGCGTTGAGAAGGCCCAACATCTGGTCGTCGCCGGTGTCGGCGGAGGTGTCGTTGATGGACTCCGTCAGCATCTTCACCTGCTCCTTCAACTTGATGGCGTCGATGGCATCGACCTGGGTCTGGTACTTCTCCACGCCGTAACAGAGTTTGCCTGCTTCGCGGGCCTTCTTCAGGAAGAAGAGGTCGAGGGCCTCCTCCTGGTCTTGCGAGAAGGAGGACGACTGTAACGCCGACATGACGAAGAAGGGCTTGGTGGTGTTCATCAGATAGGCCGAAACATGGATCTTCTTCTTGCACAGACTGTCCAACTTAGCGAAATCCTCTGCCGGCATCATCTCCGACAGCAGTTTGCCCTTGGGCATGTACATGGCGGACTTGAGTTCCTTCGGGTCGATCTCGTCCATGAGGATTTCCATGGCGAAGGCGTCGCAGGAGTAAAGCGCTGTAAGCACGGTGGTGTCGAAGGAGAAGACGCGCTGGTCTTGGATGTGAATGCTGCCATACAGGTAGGAGGGCGACTGCATGCCGTTGCCGGAGACTTTCCAGAGCAGCGCCTGGGCACTGGAGAAGGCGACAGTGAAAACGAGGGCGAGGGTAAAAAGTATTCTTTTCATAAAAAAGGTTTTAATCACGCGGCAAAGATAGCGAAAAAACGCGTATCTTTGCACCTCCAAAAAAAGAATCGCAAATCTTAACGCAAGCCATAATGACCACTGACAGAATCCCCGTCAAACTATACTCGGAAATCGGCCGGCTGAATGCCGTTTTGTTGCACACTCCGGGTCCGGAAATCGAGGCCATGACGCCCGAAAACGCCCATGACGCCCTGTACAGCGACATCCTCAGTCTCGACATCGTGAGTCAGGAGTACCGCTATTTCCGCGGGGTATTCAACCGCTGCACACACACTTACGAGGTGATGGATTTGCTGGCGGAGATCCTTCAGACGCCGGCAGTCGCGGAGGATTTAGTGCGCAAAAGTTGTCAGATTGACGCCTGCGGGCACCTGGCGGACGAGTTGCTGACGCACACGCCTCAGCAACTGGCGCACGAGTTGGTGGAGGGTGTTCAGTACCGTCCCGGCAAGGATCCCGTCCATTTAGCGGATGCGCGGTATGTGCTAAAGCCGTTGTACAACCTCTTCTTCACCCGTGACGCCGCCTCGTGCGTCCACGACCGGGCGCTCATCAACACGATGTCTTTCCACGTGCGCCAGCGCGAGACGCTGATTTACCGTGCCATTTTCGAGCACTTCTTCCACGCCGACACGTTCTGTGCTCAGACGGCTGATCCGAACGCGCGGACGGAGGGCGGCGACGTGCAGATCGTGCGCAACGACCTGCTGTGCGTGGGCTGCGGAATCCGCACCAACCACGCGGGCATCGACTACCTGATGAAGGCGCACCGGCACCTGCCGAAGTTCACCATCATCGCACAGGAGTTGCCGCTGGCACCGGACTCTTTCATCCACCTTGACATGGTGTTCACCTTCCTCGGTCCCCACAGTTGCATGGCCTATGAGCCGTTGATTCGGAAGAGCGGCATCTTCGCCGGCAAGCGCACCACGATCATCAGCAGCGACAACGGCAAGGTCACCACGCGCGAGATGCCCAACATCTTGGAGGCGTTGAAGGCCTGCGGCATCGACTTGGAGCCGATCTTCTGCGGCGGCGATGACGAGTGGGCGCAGAAGCGGGAGCAGTGGCACAGCGGGGCCAACTTCTTCGCCTTGGGCGAGGACCACATCATCGGCTATCGCCGCAATCCCCGCACCATTGACGCGTTGGCGCGTGCCGGTTACCATGTCCTGCCCGCCGAAGAGGTGGTCGATGGCGGCATCGATCCCTTCTCTTACGACAAGTGCGTGGTCACCTTCGCCGGTTCGGAGTTGCCGCGCGGCGGCGGCGGCGCCCGCTGCATGACGTGTCCCATCAACCGCGAGGAGACGGAGTATTAGAATTCAGGGTGGTTGTTGGTTATAGGTTATTGGTTATAGGTTATAGGTTACAGGTTTTAAGTTACAGTGGGTAGGGATAGATTGCAGGGATGAAATCACATCATCATTCCCTCGCCTGCGAAACTGTAGAATTCATCCCCATGCAGGATGACATGGTCGTGGAGTTTGATGCTGAACATGGCTGCCGCCTCCTTGATCTGGTTGGTCAGTCGGACATCCTCTTTACTCGGTTGCAGGCGGCCGGAGGGATGGTTGTGGCATACGAACATGCCGACGGCATTCAATTCGAGTGCCTGTCGGACGATCCGTCGCACGTCCACGGCCGTTCTGTCCAAACCGCCGACACCGACTTGCTGGATCTTGAGTATGCAGAGGGCGGCATCGACGAACACCACCCAGAACTCCTCGTGGCGGGCTTCGGCGAAACGGCTCTGCATCAGGGCGGCCAAGTCTTCCGCGGAGCCGATCTTCTGTTTCTGCTCCACGGTTTCGGCGCGTCTCCGCCGTCCCAACTCGAAGGCGGCGTGCAAGGTGACGGCCTTCACCTTCCCGACGCCCTTGATGTGTGTCAGTGCCTCGATCGACAGTTCCGAAAGTTGGTTCAAGCTGTTGTCGTGGGCGGCCAGCAGGCGGCGGGCGAGTTCCACGGCCGACTCCTGCGCGCTGCCCGTGCGTAGCAGAATGGCCAATAGTTCAGCGTCGCCCACGCCGGCGGCACCGTGTGCCATGTACTTCTCCCGCGGCCGGTCCGACACCGACCACTGTGTGATGGGGAGATTTGGGGTATAGGATGAGTTGTTCGAGGTCATAAAGAATCGAATAGCGGAGGCGTGTTGCCTGGTTGATGAAACAGGGGAAAACTAATATGCCTTCTGGCGCTTGAGCACGTATGGCAGGAGAATCTGGTCAAAACCCTTGGTGATATCGCAGGGGATCAAGTCAATCTGATACTGCCCGCACTTCACCTTCAGTTCCTTGAAGTAGTCGCCGATCGTGGCCTGATAGTAATCGCGGATCTGGTTCGCGTGGATCTTGAGTTCCTCGCCGGATTCCATGTCGATGAACTTGTACAGCCGGTTTTCCAGTGCGAAGTCGAACTCCAGTTTTTTGTGGTAAGTATGGAAGAGGATCACCTCGTGTTTGTTGTGCTTGAGATGTTGCAGGGCGAGCAGCAGTTCCTCGAGGTCGGCGGAAGTTTCAAGCATATCGCTGAAGATGATGACCATGGAGCGGCGGTGGATCTGCTCTGCGATGCGGTGCAGGGTGTCGGTGACCATGGTCTTGCGGCGAACGTCCTGCGAGATGGGGCGGAGCAGTTTTTCCAGTTCGCGGTAGATCATCTTCTGGTGCATGTCCCCTCCCCTCGCCTGGGTATGCAGTTCGAGGGTGTCGGAGAAGACGCTGAGGCCGACGGCGTCGCGCTGGTTCTTGAGCATCTGGATGATGGCGGCAGCAGCGTAGATGGAGAAGAAGATCTTGTTCGGCGAGGCGAGCGTGTAGTTCGGCTGCAATGGGAAGTACATGGATGACGAGTTGTCGATGATGAGGTGGCAACGCAGGTTGGTCTCCTCTTCGTAACACTTCACGAACAACTTGTCGGTCTTGGCGTACAGTTTCCAGTCGATATGCTTGGTCGGCTCGCCGGTGTTGTACTGGCGATGCTCGGCGAACTCGACGGAGAATCCGTGCATCGGACTTTTGTGGATGCCTGTGATGAAGCCCTCCACGACCTGTTTGGCGACGAACTCGAGGCTGTCGTACTGTGTTACTTTCGACAAATCCAACTTGTATTCCATACGCTTATCGTGCTTTCGAAAAACCGTGCAAAGGTACAACTATTTTGCGAACTACCGACATCGGCGTTTGCAAGGCGCAATAATTTATGTCCTATGGCGACCGCCTCGCGGCGAAACTGCGGATGAAATCCCGCGCTTGTCCATTGGGGGGCGCTTCCCAAGGATTGTCGGGGTACAGAGCTGCACCGGACCATCGGGTAAGCGTTTTCCATTGCCTGTCCCAAAGCAGGATGACGGGATATTCGCAATCGCCGATCACAGCCATAAGTTCGCCTTCCTCCGCCGGCATAGGGAATAGAGGAGTGAAGGGCAGCTGCAGTCGGGAGTGCAATTTTTCCAGACTCTCACGCCGTGCGAGGGCATTCACCGCCCTACTTTCGACGACATATAGGGAACAGTCGCCCAGGTCGAGCGTGTTGGCGAAGTCGATGAGCCCCTCCTCACAGGCGTGGCATTGCGGCGGGCGGTTGACGATGAAGAGGGCCCGTCGGGTCGGAATGCTGTCCATAGCAAAGGGGCCTCCGGAGAAGTCCGTCAGTGCCAGCTGGTCGGCATCCACCTGCGGCGCGGATTCGGCCGGCCGCAACGCCCGCACCTTCAGCTGCGGTGGCGATTGGGCGAAGAACGTCTCCTGGGCAGCGGCGTACTCTGTTTCGGTGCGCCCGACATACGGCTCATCCGAACTCTTCACCACCTGCACCAGCATGTCCCGACCGCCTGTCATCAGCCGCAGGGCGCGGTCGGCGTAGCAGAACGGATACTCCTCCGTCGCCATTCGATGGTCCGCCGCGAACTGTTTCGCCAGCGGTTCGCACACCGCCGCCGACCACGTCCTGTCCGTCTGCACCCGGTAGAGGAAGATGTCACGGCGGGCGCGGGCGGAATCGTACTGATGGCAAGAGAGCAAGAAAGTGGTGTCGTTCATAGGAAAGACCTCGAGCGGAAAGGAGTACGGTGTACAGCTGTTGAAGATGTGCAGGGCGCGGTCGCCACCATAGGGCATGGCGCTTACCGTCTGCCGATAGTCGGCGGGCATGGGATTCCATCGTGGGATGTGCAACCGCAACACGCCAGTCGGATTGCCGTGCAGGTCGTAGCGTTGCAACACCGGTTCCGGTGTCGGCAGCAGATAGACATTGCCGCCCAGAGGTTTGAGAAGAGTGTTGGGGGCGAACTGCAGCAGGAAGGGGGCCGGCAGCGGGAAGCGGGCCACGGAGTCGAGCCGGTTGTCGGTGCAGGCCGACAGCAGGAAGCCGTCGTCGTTGACCTGTGCGACGGCATAGGCCTTGCCGTCATCCCAGAAGGGGAAGTCCGCGTCAGGGAATGCGAGGGCTTGTGACAAACGGCAGGTGGCATCCTTGCGGATCTCGAACAGGAACAGCCGATCATGGGTGGCCAAGGCGAGGGAGCCATCCGTTACTGCCAACGCGCTCAGCCAGTACTTGCGCACCCCGAGGAGATTTCTTTTCGGTTCCGGCAGTGGCACCTGAATCGTGCGGCAGGTTTCCGACAGCAGGTTCCACTCTTCCACTTCGAGCAGGCATCCCCGTCCGCGCTGGTGTTCCACCTCCGATCGGCACAGGTAAAGCCGGGGGCCATCCACGCATCCCAGAATCCTGCCTGGCCGACAAGCACAGGAGGATGCGGACAGCGTCATCTCGGCCACCAGCCGGAAGCGGTGCGACACATGCTCTTGTGCCGTGGCCGTAACGTCCGCCAACATGCAGCAGGCAAGCAGGAATATCCATCGTATTGGTCGTTTCATCATCGCAAGTTTGGGTTTTGTAAAAGGGCACACTCCGAGCAGGGGAAGTGCCGAAGCGCGCCCTGTAAAATCATTGATATAGTCGTTTCACCACTTATTGGCGGGCGTTCGGAAGCAGGTTGCTGTCGTCAGTCTCGATGGTGATGGTCAGCGTACCCTGATGGAGGTCTTTGCTGTCGTACCGCCATTCGGCCTTGACAAAGTAGAGTTGCGATTTCGTCCCATCGCTAATCGACACCTTCTGGGTGGCGAGACCGCTGTAACGGCCTCTGTTCGCCGCCGTCTCCGAGGTGGCGATCAACGCATTGATGGCATTGAGCACGCCGGCATGGGACAACAGCGTGCCGCCCAATGCGCCGCAGTCGCTGGCACCGATCTCCCGCGAGGCACGGCAGAAGTTGTAACCGGGCCCATAGCAGTCCAATGTAGCCATGTTGACTCCATTTTCGCATCCCACAAAACTGGTCGTCACCCGCTGGTAACAGTTGAAGAGGTTCTGCCAGGCCTCGCCGGACTTGTTGACCTCCACCACTAACACCTTTTTGCCGAAACATGTCATTGCCACTAAGCATAGACACAGGATCATAAACATTCTTTTCATAATCGTGTTTTTTAGGTTAATGAGTTGTTGAGCTTACACTTTCGCAGTATTACATCCCTTGGGATGCAGTATCATCGTCAATGATCACATTGAATGTCGGTCTTTCTTCTCAGCATCAGGTTTTTAGTTAGACATCGGTTTCTTTAAGCGTCATGAGATTGTCGAGTCACGTAAGGGCTGCTACCCCTTGTTGATCTTTCGTCACAAAGATACATTAAGGGGCTACCGATTTCCAAACGTTTTAAGAAAATATTTTAAAATTATTTTATTGAAAATCAACAACTTATCACCTCTGCCAATATCTAACATAGTGAAATGGCTGTTTTTTGGAAGAATTTCATCCTCCCCTTCATCGCACGCTACAGTTCCAGATGCTCAAATTCGGCGATCTTTCGCTTGTAGTCGGCACGGATGGGTGCCGACTGCTCCGTCTTTCGGTCAAAACCTGACAATACACTATGGCAGATCGTCTTGACCTGACCCGTCACCGCACTTTTCAACCGTTGTACCATTTTGAAACTCTTGTTCCCGAATTCATAAATGGCTGTTTCGCAAACAATTTGATCATGCACTTTGATCGGTCCTCGAAAGTCCATGTCCACATGCACCAACACCATATCCATGGAGAGCCAGTCGATCTGCTCGCCGAAAACATGTTCGAAATAGCAACTTCTCCCATAGTCGAAATAGTTGCACTGTACTCCGTTGTTGACATGCGCAAAGGGATCCAAGTCGCTCATTCTGACTTGGATAGGTGCGAAAAACCTAAAGGTGATATCTTCTGTTGCAGTCATTGCCGGTCTAAAAAAGTGTGGGTTCCCAATTGAAATAGCCGACCATTTTGCGGCCAGGTGCGGACTCATGGTTCAAAAAAAGCAACTTCACCTCCGGCCCCCAAAGGAAATTGCCTGGCTTTCCAGAATTACAAATCACTCTATGACAAGGGATTAAATAGACCACAGGATTTCTTCCCACCGCATTGCCCACAGCACGTACCGACCTGGGATTGCCAATGTTGCGGGCGATTTCACCGTAAGAGGAGACCTTCCCCACCGGGATATTCAACAGTTCCTGCCACACTTTGATCTGAAAGTCCGTTCCCTTGACATACAGCCGGATAGGTTCGACCTTACTCCAGTCGCAACGCAAGAAATTCTGCACATTGCGATGCTCCGGCATGGTCTGGCGCTTGAACTCGACATTCGGATAAATCTCACGCAACCTACTCATACACACATCATTGCTATCATACATTCCCATGAAGCAAATTCCCGTGCCGAAGGAGGCAACGAGCATTTTCCCGTAGGGCGTGCCGATGACGCTATGAGTGATGACTTTCTTCTTTTTGTGGCGTCCCCAGTCGGCGTGCGTCATCTGTTCCAAGGTGATGACCTCGCCATGCGAACGCCCCAAGTTGCGGATTTTCTCCTTTTTCATAAGCACTATATAATATGGTATTTGCGCACTTCCTCTATCAGACGGTCCATCGGCACGGGCGTGACGCCGCTGTACTCGCAGACGATACCGCCCGCGAGATTGGAAATCTGCGCCGTCTGCTGGGCCGTCAAGCCGGAAAGCAGGCACAATGTGGCCACTGAAATGACCGTGTCGCCAGCACCTGACACATCGCTAATACGTCGTAGATAAGCGGGTTGCGTGTAAAAAACATCATGTTCGGCATCGTATATGGCGACGCCATTTTCCGACATGGTGGTGAAAAGATACGCTATGCCGTTTTCTTGGGCGAAACGACGCACCCGCTGCTCCACCTCCGTCATTTCCATTTCCCGAGAGCCCTCTTCCAAACCCTCTCTCAACTCTTTCAAATTGGGTTTGAAAAGTGTAACTCCTTTATAATGAGAAAAATTACGGCGTTTCGGATCTACAGTGACGATGATTCCACGTTCTTTCGCCCACATCACGACCTGAGAAATCAACTCCGGCGAAATGATTCCTTTGTCGTAATCCTCAAAAATGATAGCGTTAACATTTTGAGTATCAAGAATTTGCTTTATTTCATTCAACAATCGTGAAGCTTCGTCGGCAGCCAATGGTGAGGCATCTTCTTCATCCACCCGCAGCATCTGCCGTGCATTGGCGATGATACGGTATTTAACTGTAGTCTTGCGCGTTGCGGACTTCAGCAGGTATTGTGTGGGAAGTTTGTGCTCCTCCATCAACGCCACAAACTCTGCACCCTTCTCATCATTGCCGATGACGGAACACATCAGCGCCGTCGCACCCAACGATTGCAGATTCATTGCCACGTTCGCCGCACCGCCCGGGCGATAGTATCGCTCGTGCACATCGACGATCGGCACCGGCGCCTCCGGGGAAATGCGTCCGACGCCCCCTTTCAGGTAGGCATCTACCATGACATCTCCAATGACGAGCACCGTTGCCCGTGAGAAGCTTTCTATCAGACTATTTAACATGCAACGTGGTTTTCACTACCTTCGTCAGTTCGGCAATCGGAGCCGCACCTTCGCAACGACGGCGCATCTGCCCCATCAGGTAGTTGAACTTGTCGTTGTCGTTGGTACGCTTGCGGTTCGGTTTGAAAGTCGCCAAGCAACTGGCCAATTCCTTCACCATCGCCAGCGTCTTGCAGTTGCAACTGGCCGGCAACAGGGCGCTGAACTCGGCTTCGGGTTCGGCGAACATCTTCTCCACCAATGCGTTGACAACGGCAAAGTCAATTTTCTCCTTCTGCAGGAAGGCAAACATGTCATAGACGCGGTCGAAAGCGAACGGCACCTGACGATACTTGCCGTGAAGGTGTTTGAAACGCTGGCCCATGAAGGTGCCGACATACTTGCCGTCGATCTTCAACTCGTTGACAATCCGTTGGATAAGCGGGAAGAGGTTATGAGTGAAAAGGTAGAAATAGCAATCTTCCGGCACGCCCCACTGCTGCAGTTGCTGATAGCGGGCGGGCACATCCATGGCGGGTACGTTCTTGCGGATCTCCTCGATGCGGGCGTTGTCGAGCGGGATGGGCGCGGAATCGGTGTCGGGGTACATACGGTCAGCACCGGGCAGCACGCGTTCGAAGATGGTGGTGCCGTCGGGCAGGCCCTTGCGGGTCTCCTGCGGCACGCCGTCGAAGGTCATCAGCGCACGTTCCTCAATGACATCCAAGGCCATGGCCACGTCAGCGTCGGGAGCCCAGAAGATGATCTGCGCGTCGTCGTCGGCTGCATTGAACATCTTGGCGACCTTGGCGAAGACGCTGTCGCTCACCACATCGTCGAGGTCCTCGGATGTGGCCATGTTGGGGCGCTCGATGCAGGCGATCACCTTCAGGCGGCCGGCGAACTCGTCGTAGAACGGTTTGCCCGGCTGGGTGAAGTGCGACAGCAAGCCGGCGAAGTGCGGCATGTTGACGGCATAGAGTTGTTCGCCACGCGCGATGGCATCTTGTATCGGGGTGAAGTAGAACTTCAAATCCTTGGGATTCAGTTTCATCGACTGCATCTTCCACTCGTCTTTTTTGCAACGGCGGTTGAGTTCGTCGCGGATGGCGAGCAACGCCCACTGGCGATAGCACTCATTGTGAGCGAGTTCCGGGATCCATTTGGTGTGTGCGACGCCCTTGATCTCGATGCGGGTGCCGCCGGTGCAACTCACGTTCACGTCCTCGCGGCCGGCGCCGATGCCCGTACGCACCTTACCCAGACTGCGGTTCAGAAAGCGGATGGCGTTGCAGGCCTCACGCAACTCCTCCGGGTTCATCAACTCTGGATAGGTGACCGTCTCAATCAGCGGCATGCCCAAACGGTCGGTGCGATAGACACGGCGGTGACCGATGTCGGAAACCTCACGACAAGCGTCTTCTTCCAAACTCATCTGTATCAACTTGACAGTCTTGTGTTTGAGCGGAAGTTCGCCCTCGATGCCGATGATGGCGGTACGCTGGAAACCCGTTGGAATGGAGCCGTCCAAGTACTGCTTACGGGTAATGTGTACCTCACCGACGATGCTCATCTTGGAGGCCAAGGCCGCTTCGATGGCGATCTCCAACGCCTGATTGTCAATGAAAAACGGCGGAGTGTCGTCCACCTCATAGGTGCAGGCCGTCGGGTTAGCGATGTGATACACGATTTCCTTGCGCGTGCGGAACTCCATCAGCGCGGTGCCGTCATATTCGCCCATCTCCGACAGGGTAGGACGCATGTGACGGATGATTTCCGCGTCGTACTCGTCGGCCTTCTGATAACGGCCGGCAGGACAACGGCAAAAGAGTTTCTTCTCCGTCAGCAACTGCTGGTGGACTTCCAGACCTGATTTGTAACCAATTCTGTCATAATCTTTTTGAGTCGCTTCCTTACGGTTTACATAACCGATTTTCTGACGCGATTTCTCGTAATTTTGCGTGGGGTCGAATGCTTTCACTATGTTGAATTTTTGATTTCAAATGAAAGCGCAAATTTACATGAATTTCGCGTTCATGCGACCACTTTGCCGTTTTTTTTCAAAGAAAGAGACAGAAGATGCTATAAATCAACATCATGCTCGATGACTTCGTCCGCCAAAGAGCACTTCACCGCCTGGTCCAACTGGGCATTGATGCGGGCAAGTATTTCTGAATCAGAAAGTTCCGGATTACGGCGACGGATTCGGTCCATCCGCGTCGGCAGCGAGGCGTTCACTACATAGACCTTATCGAAATAGTGTTCCAAATGCGCCTCGAAGATGATGGCCGACTCCATCATGACGGCCTCCGCATGTTGTCGGGAGGCCCACTCGTCGAATTTTTTCATCACCAACGGATGAATGATGGCATTCAACCGCTGCAACTGGGCGTCATCATTGAAGACTATCGCTGCCATTTTGCTGAAATCCAGTCTATTTCCATCAAAAACGGAATCTCCGAAGGCCTCTCGGATCTGACGCAAAACCTCGGGATCGCTGTACAATAGTTTCGCCTCCTCATCGGCATAGAACACCGGGATTCCCTCCGCAATGAACTGCTTGGAAATGAACGTCTTACCCGTTCCAATACCGCCGGTGATCGCTAACTTTTTCATCGTCGTGGTGCCGTTTTACAGAATCGGTCTTTCTATTTTTACGGATTATACGACGATTTTGTTGCCTATCGGGGCAAAAAAAGAAAAAGAAACCTTACTCCTGGAACTCCCCAGCCGGCAAAGTGATGTTTTTCTGAGGGTTGGTGAACTTGATGACCGTAACGTCGCCGTTTTTCTCCGTCATCTTCACCCGCGTCGCCACGTATGTCTGCGGATTGAGATAGACTTCAATGCTTTTATACATCTCACTGAACTGCTTGCTCTTAGGGGTGAGATAGACCAAGATGTCGCTGGATTTGTAGTAGGCGACAGTGAAGTCGGTGTTGTCAGTCAAGCCGCTACCGTTGATGGTGCGGAGGATCAGGCCGGCCATCTCGCCTACCATCTTGTTCTTTGTGGAGCCCTTGGCGGTCTTGATGAAGGCGCCGCGTTCGTTCAGGATGATCGAGTAGGCGCGCGGCGTGCTATAGGCCCAGCAGAGTTGGTTGGATTTCTTGTATGACAACGTGCCCTTGGAGACCGCCGGTTGCGTGAACGATTTGGAGGTCTTCGTCTGCTCAAAATCCACTTTCAACGTCTGCATTTTTGATGATGCCGACGTAATACTTTGTACTAAAGATGTTTGCGCTGTTCCCTGCTGTAAGGTATAGCCCGAGGGCTGTGCCAAAACATAGCAGAATGTGCAGAGGAAAAAGAGGGCGGTGAGGGCAATTTTTTTCATTTTTAGAAAATTTTGAGAGGATCAATCTAAAGATTCGACTATTCGGCAATGACAGTTTATAAGACGGTGCATAAAAAAAATAGAACAGTAGAAGTCCGAAAGGTTTAGTCTTCTACTGTTCTTATTGATTTTCAGAATATTAGTAGCGATAAAAATCAGCTTTAAAAGGACCCTCTTTCGGCACGCCGATGTAGTCGGCCTGTTTCTGGGTGAGGTGGGTGAGTTTGACGCCGATCTTGTCGAGGTGGAGGCGTGCGACCTCTTCGTCGAGGTGCTTGGGCAGGCAATAGACGCCGATCTCGTAAGGGTGCTGCCAGAGTTCAAGTTGCGCCAACGTCTGGTTGGTGAAGGAGTTGCTCATCACGAAGGAGGCGTGGCCGGTGGCGCAGCCGAGGTTCACGAGGCGGCCTTCGGCGAGGATGAAGATGGAGTGTCCGTCGGGGAAGATGTACTCATCGACCTGCGGTTTGATCTGGCGCTTGCGGATATTCGGGATCTGCTCAAACGCAGACACTTGGATTTCGTTGTCGAAGTGGCCGATGTTGCAGACGATGGCTTGGTCTGCCATTTTGGTCATGTGTTCGGCGGTGATGATGTCGCAGTTGCCGGTGCAGGTGACGTAGATGTTGCCCTCTCCGAGGGTGTCCTCTACGGTTTTGACCTCGAAGCCCTCCATGGCGGCCTGCAAGGCGCAGATGGGGTCGATCTCGGTGACGATGACGCGGGCGCCGTAGGAGCGCATCGACTTGGCGCAGCCCTTGCCGACGTCGCCGTAGCCGCATACCACGACCACCTTGCCGGCGATCATCACGTCGGTGGCGCGCTTGATGCCGTCGGCGAGCGACTCGCGGCAGCCGTAGAGGTTGTCGAACTTCGACTTGGTGACGGAGTCGTTGACGTTGATGGCGGGGAAGAGCAGTTCGCCGTTCTCCATCATCTGGTAGAGGCGGTGTACGCCGGTAGTGGTCTCCTCGGAGACGCCCTTGATCTCGGCGACAGCGCGGTGCCAGCGTTGCGGATCCTCGGCGAGGATGTCTTTGAGGGTGTTCAGAATGACGGCTTCCTCGTGGGAGGAGGGTTGCACGTCGAGGGTAGAGGCGTCTTCTTCGGCGCGGTAACCCTTGTGTATCAGCAGGGTAGCATCGCCGCCGTCATCCACAATCAGTTGAGGGCCCTTGCCGCCTGGGAAGGCCAAGGCCTGGGAGGTACACCACCAGTAGTCTTCGAGCGACTCGCCTTTCCAGGCGAACACGGGCACGCCGGTGGCGGCAATGGCGGCCGCGGCGTGGTCCTGAGTGGAGAAGATGTTGCAACTGCACCAGCGCACGTCGGCGCCGAGAGCCACCAGCGTCTCGATGAGGCAGGCGGTCTGGATGGTCATGTGCAACGAACCCATGATGCGCACGCCCTTCAACGGCTTGCTGTCGCCATACTTGGCGCGCAGGGCCATCAGTCCAGGCATCTCTTTTTCGGAGACCTCGATCTCTTTGCGTCCCCAATCGGCCAACTTGATGTCGGCGACTTTGTACTTCAATTCGTAATCAGTCATTGCTTTCTGTATTAAATTCATAAAAATGATTGCGGCGGCAAAGATACAATTTTTTTTCAGATGACAGGTTGCAGGTTGGGAAATGGCTGGCAAGAGGCGTGTGGAAACGTCTCTACCATTCTACTTTCCCGCCACCGCGCGACACCCCTTCTTCAAGGAAGGGGAAATGGGGCCGTCGCCAGTGTCGGCGCAGTTTTCAATTCCCAGTCTCTCAATTGACAACCGTCGTGGCCTCCAGTCCGTTGATCTGCTCTACCGTCAGTCCGGTGTATTGTGCGATGGAGGCGACGGGAACCCCAAGCACCTTCATGTTCTTGGCAATGGTCAGTGCTCCCTGCTGCATTCCCTGCTGCATTCCCTTTTGCAGACCCTCCTTCTCGCCGTCCTCGAAGGAGCAGCGCATGGCGTCCTGCACGTCGGCGTACTCCAGCACGCTCTTCTTGTACTCTTGTTTTTCCATGTCGTTCAGTTTTGAGATTTCACATAATTCCTTCAGCCGTGCGAAGATGCCATCGACGTGGGCGAACTCCGGGTCGCCGAACTCGGTGCTGTGTTTCAGCGCGTAGGCCCACTTCGCCTGCTCGCTCAGCGCGTCCCACTCCTCCGGACTGCTCAGTTTCTTCTCGAACCGGCTCAGCGCCAAGAAGCAGAGGGTGGCCTGCGGCAGCACGACCTGCCCCTCCGGGTCGGAAAAGCGCAGCACGTGGTAGAAGCCGTCCGTGCCTTTCAACTCCTCCGGCTCGAAATCGAGGAGGGAGAAGCAATAGACGGGATCAACGTGGTAGGTGCGCTCCCCCTTGCGGGCCTGCTCGGTAATCGCGGTGCCCGCATAGACGAGCACGCGGTCGATGAAGCCGCTCTGGCGGAGGCGCTGCATCTCCACCACGAAGCGGTTGCCCCGCTCGTCGGTGCACTCCAGATCGGTGATGATCCGCTTGTCATCGGCGTCGCGCCCCAGGTGCTCGTTGGGGCGGAACGTCACATCGACGATCCTCGGCACCAGATGGCCGAGGAAACAGTTGAGGAACGCGATGATGATCTCCTTGTTCATGAAAGTGCGTTTGAAACCGAAGTCGTTGAGTGCGTTGATGTAGATTGTGGGTTCGTCTTTCTTCATGTGAGTCGTTTAAGCACTGCAAATATACATCAGCCGCCTGCCGAAATCCAAACATTTTTGAAAATTTTATTTTGCTGATTTACAGTGGGCTATGGAGCCGTTTCGGAGACCCTGCCAACCCTTGGCAGAGTCAAGACATGGTTTTTGGAAGGATGACGAATAGTTTCCGAAAAAATCCCTACCTTTGCACTTTCAAAACCAATCACACATGAAACACAAAATCAATCTTCTTTTCATCGCTTTGATGATGATTTTTCTGAACGTCCGCGCCGACGAAGGCATGTGGCTGCCCTACTCCATCAACGGACAGAGTCTGGCACAGATGCAGAAACTCGGCTGCAAGCTCACTGCCGAGCAGATTTTCAGCTTCAACCAGCCGAGTTTGAAGGACGCCATCGTGCAGTTCGGCGGCGGCTGTACCGGCGAGCTGATCTCACCCGAAGGACTGCTGCTCACCAACCACCACTGCGGTCTGGGACAGGTGCAGGCACACTCTTCGATCGAACACGACTACCTGCAAGAGGGCTTCTGGGCCAGAAGTAAAGACCAGGAACTTCCCAATGAAGGACTGACTGTTTCTTTCCTCACTTATATTGAGGATGTTACAGCCGCCATATTGAAGGGAATTGACGGCAAGACCTCAGAAGCCGACCGTGCCGCCATCATTGAGAAGAATATCAAGGCATTGACAGAAAAGAAAAAAGAAGGCCGCGATGTGGAAGTGGAAATCGTGCCCTTTTACCATGGGAACCAGTACATACTGTTTGTGTATGATGTATATAAGGATGTCCGTCTGGTGGCTTGTCCGCCGTGGGGCATCGGCAAGTTCGGCGCCGACACCGACAACTGGACATGGCCGCGCCACAAGGGAGACTTCTGCATCTTCCGCGTCTATACCGCCCCCGACGGCTCTCCCGCCGAATACAGCAAGGACAACATCCCGATGAAGTCGAAGCATTTCCTGCCCATCTCGCTCAAGGGTGTGCAGCCGGGCGACTACACCATGATCCTCGGCTATCCCGGCTCCACCGACCGCTACTCCGCTTCGGGTTCCGTGAAGAACGTCATCGATTTGGAAGGCCCCGCCATTGTGGCCTGCCGCACCACCAAACTCGACCAGTACCGCAAACACATGGACGCCGACCCCGCCGTCTTCATCCAGTACGCCTCCAAGCAGGCCAGCGTCAGCAACTACTGGAAATATTACATCGGACAGGTGAAGCAACTTCAATACAACAAGGTGTATGAAAAACGCCTCGAACAAGAGAAGGCCTTCCGCGAGTGGATGGCACAGGACAAAGAGCGCCAGGCCAAATATGCCGGCATCTTCGACGAAATGGACAGCTACTGGAACCATCAGTCGAAATACACCCAGGCACTGATTTACCACCGCGAGGCGGGCTGGCGCGGCGGCGAGGCCGTTGCCTTCGCCTTGAAATTCAGATCGGCCAATTATGCCATCGAAGAGAAAGCCGCTTCTCAGGATGATATCAAGGCCTATCTCCAACGGCTGCAGCCAAGTTTCCAGGATTTCTTCAAAGACTACAACAAAGAACTCGACCGCGATGTGACCATCGCTCTGCTCAACCTCTTCTACAAGGATGTGAACCGCGAGCAATTGCCCGCCACCATCAAGAAGGTGGGCGACAAGAACGGCGGCGATTTTACCGCTTTCGTGAACAACGCCTTCGCCAAATCCATATTGGTAGATCCCGCCAAACTTGCCGCATGGTGCGAGAATCCGAAATCCCTCTCCAAAGACCCTATTTTTGCCTTGATGCAGGAGCTTGTGGAATCGTACATTGCTTTGGATGAAGCCGCATCGAAGGTGAACTGCTCCCGTGCCGACCGCCTCTACATGGAGGGCTTAATGGAGATGCAGAAAGACCGCAACTTCTACCCCGATGCCAACTTCACCATGCGCCTCACCTACGGCAGCGTGCAGGATTGTAGTCCGAAAGACGGTGTGCTGTACAGCTACTACACCACACTTGATGGTGTGATGGACAAATACATCCCCGGCAACTGGGAGTTCGACGTGCCCCAGGATCTCATCAAGTTGTGGGAGAACAAGGACTACGGCCGCTATGCCAACGAAAAAGGCGAACTGGTGGTCAACTTCATCACCACCAACGACATCACCGGCGGCAACTCTGGCAGTCCCGTCATCGATGGCGACGGCAACCTCATCGGGCTGGCCTTCGACGGCAACTGGGAGGCCATGAGCGGCGACATCTCCTTCGAGAACGCAGTGCAACGCACCATCTGCATGGACATGCGCTACCTGCTCTTCATCATCGACAAGATGGCCAACGCCCAGAACCTGATGCAGGAAATCAAGATTGTGGAGTAGAGGGTGACTAAAAAGTGATTTTTTTATTCACCCTCTTTTTTATTACTAAAGTTCCGTGATGGATCTTCAAAGTGAAGGGGCGGGATTATAGTCGGCGGATGGGTGTGTCTCATGGATGGAGGAACGTGATCTAACCCATTTCACGCTTCCGAGGCGTGTTTTTTGGCCCTTTTCATCCGTTTTTTGCCGTTTTGGGATTCTTGAGAGCGATGTATTTCCTTATATTGTGAGCCATGGCGACCAGACCGAACTCGATTTTCACCTTCTTGTTCGATTTCAGATGGAACCGCTTGAAGCCGTGGTTGTATTTGATGTCCCCGAAGACGGCCTCAGGCTCTATGGGCCTGTTGCTGCGGTGGTGGAGCCCGCGCTCGCTTGTGAGAAGCTCCTTGGCCTTGCGCCTGTAGGCGTTGTTCTTGTGGTTGACGTCTATGGTCCTGTAGTCGGCGTCCGACTTGTGGCACATCCCCCGCATCGGGCATCCACGGCAGCTGCGGGTGCGGTACCTGCTCACGGTGTATTTGTAGCCGAGGTCGGACACCAAGACCGCGTCTCCGACGTGCTCCATGTGCTGTCCCATGGGGCAGACGAAGTAATCGTCAGTGGCATTGTAATACAGGTTCTGGACGAGGAACGGGTTCTCGCGGCGTTTCTTCTTGTCCTCCGCGTGGAACATGTTGTACTTGACGTATGGGAGGATGTCGTTGCCGAACATGTGCTCGTAGTTCTGCTCGCTGCCGTAGCCGGAGTCCGCGCACACCTCCTTGGATTGCCTGCCGTATCTGGCCTCGAACGAATCGAGGAAGGGGATGAGCGTCCCTTGGTCGGCGGGCCTCCAGAAGATGCCGTAGTTGGTGATGAACTGGTTCTCGGTGGCTATCTGGACGTTGTAGCCCGGCTTGGTCTGTCCGTTGTTCATCGCGTCATCCTTCATGTGCATGAAGGTCGCGTCAGTGTCGGTCTTGCTGTAGCTGTTCCTCTCGCCCAGGGTCTGCAGCTTGTCCTCATGCTCGCGCATCTTTGGGACGTTCTCGTCTTTCACCTTCTCCACGTCCTTGCGCATTTTTTTGTCGCTGATGCCCATCTCGTCCATCTTGTTGAGGATTTTGTCGGCGCGCCGCTCCACTTCCTCCGCGCTCATCTCGGTCTCCCCCTCCGACATCTCCAGCTCAAGGGCCTGCTCCGCCTTCTCCAGCACGGCCTTCACCTTCCCCTCCAGCTTCGCCTTGTTCTTCTCCACGCTGCCTTTCCACACGAAGGTGTACTTGTTGGCCGCGGACTCTATCTTCGTGCCGTCGATGTACTGCACGTCCAACGACACGAACCCCTCCTCGTTGAGCAGCACCACCACTTGGGTGAACAGGTCGTCGAAACAACCGGCGAGACGCTTGCTGCGGAAGAGGTTGATGGTGTTGTAGTCGGGAGTCTGCATGCCGCTCAGCCACATGTAGGCGATGTTCTCCACAAGCAGCTGCTCCATCTTGCGCCCCGAGCACACATTGTTGAGGTAGGAGTAGACCACCACCTTCAGGAGCATCCTCGGATGGTAGCCGCTGGTGCCTCCTCCCTTGTAGGTCCTCTCGATCTCGGTGATGTCAAGCCTGTCGATGATGGCGCTGACCACGCGGGCTTTGTGGTTCTCGGGAAGATAATCGCCCAAACACGGGGGAAGGAGAAGACTGTCGTTCTGATTGTAAGATTTAAATGTTATTTTTGCCATTGCCTTGATGTTTTGTTTGTTTTTGTGATTTGGCGATACAAAAATACAAAAAAATCATCAAATGGCAATGGTTATTTGTCTGAAAAACAGATAAATAACCATTTTTTTGTCAGAAAAATATTGAAATGGAATGTCGGAAGCAACTTTGCGAAAAATGCAAAAAGAAAGAGGATGACTACTTTTTAGTCACCCTCTACGGATGGTTCACGGAATTATTCCATGTTGCGGTATTCGTCAACAATACCGCCCGCGATACCGCCGGGGCAGGCCATGATCTCGATGGCGTGGAACTGGCTCTTACCAGCCTTGATGTCCTCCAACAGCTTACGGGCGTTGTGCAGACCGTGAGCGATACCGATGTTGAGCTTCAAGCCGTCAACGTCGATGGTAGCGCTACGCACACCTTCCAAACCACGGAGTTCCTCGAAGTCGATTGCTGCGAAAATCTTACCAAAGCGCGACTTTACCGTATTCTCCAAGGTCGAGACTTGCGGTTTGTACGCCGAGGGCACGAAAAGCACGAAGTATGGTGGCATACGTGATGCTCCGTCCGCTTTCTATTTTAGACACCTCCGCACGTTGCACACCCATTCGTTCACCTAATTGCGCTTGGGTAAAACCAATCTTCTTACGGGTTTGTCTGATGGCCTCGCCAATTCGGTACTCTTCCACTCCAGCCATCACTTGGGCCTCGAATTTGCCTCTTTCAGGCGTGCCGATGCCCCCAATATACTTGTCAAGCATCTCTTCGTGTGTCATCGTTTTCATGTTTGTGGCTGCAAAGATACAAAAAAAGTTCCAATAATGGAACTTTTTTTTGCGAGAAAATTTGGGAAAGTATCTCAATGCAACTCCTCCAATTACCGCCGCACCACCTTCCGCACGCCCACGACACGTCCGTCGCCGACCAATTGAATCAGATAAACGCCTGGGGCGTAGGATGACAGGTCGATTTGCATCGTTTGCAGAGACGCGCCATGGCACGTCTCAACGGATGATGGTTCACGGAATTACTCCATGTTGCGGTATTCGTCAACAATATCGCCCGCGATACAGCACCATGATCTCGATGGCGTGGAACTGGCACTTACCAGCCTTGATGTCCTCTAACAGCTTGCGGGCGTTGTGCAGACCGTGAGCGATACCGATGTTGAGCTTCAAGCCGTCAACCCTTATTGAAGTCGAGGAGGGAAGCGATGATTAGAATCTATTGATATTTGTCAGCACTTTCATCACCAATAATCTCCCAGTGTCTACCTTTATCTGGGCCGACACGACGGATGACACCTTGCTCCTGCATTTTTTTGTATGCTTGGCAACAGCACGTCGTGTGATTCCCAAGGAATCGGCCATTTCTTGTGTAGTCACGTACGGATTTTCAGCAATAAGTGCAAGGATTTTCTGTGTACTTTTCTCCGTAGTTTTTCCCAAATCAGGAATCTGCCCCTGACTATCCAGCTGAAGCAGTTTGTTCTCGCAGCCAGTATGAATAGGGATGTTGATGAGGAATGTCAGGCGGTCATCGGTGGTTTCGAAGGTGGCACGTGGAGAGCCGTTGTTCGCAAGCTTTTCCCGAATGGTGGGGCAACGTAATCCATGAGTATCGGCGATGCCGTGTGTTGATGATGCCCCATCCAGCGGCAGTTCTCGGTGGCTCTTGGTATCGGTATACTCCTTAAAGATCCGGCAATTGAGGAAGGTTTGTAATGTCAAGAGAAGCAAGCGTCCGCAACTGTTTGACTGCCATCTGGCGCAGTGCTTGAAGACGCTCCTGCTGTGGGCATTTCTGGTCAATAAGCAGTGCGTTATAGGATTCCATGTTGGCTAAAACGAGCAGTTGTTGCAAGGTCGCATAGTCACGGATGTTGCCTGTCCGTTCGGGATTCTGCGCCCGCCATTGCGCCCCTGTCATTCCGAAAAGTGCCACATTGAGAATATCAGCTTCATCAGCATAAACATACGACTGTTGCTCTTTGGTGAGGTCTGGTGGCAGCAGGTTTTGCTGAATGGCGTCGGTATGTACGCGATAATTAATCTTTGAAATCTCACGGTTGAGATTCCAAGAGAGCGACAGGCGCGAATTCTCGTCATACTTCAGCCGACGGTAATCTTTCATCAGATAGAGTTTGAATTCTGACGAAATCCATGAGGCGAACTCCATTGCGATGTCGCTATGGGCATAAGTGCCTCCGCCATAACGGCCAGACTTGGTGACGATACCAATGGCCCCTGTCATCTCAATCCATTTGGATGGGGTCATCACGAAGCGGTTAAGACCAGCCTCGGTTCTAAACGTGTCGAATTGCACACGGTTAAAGGATGGGTTGTGAAGGCACTCCCAAAGACCGAGAAACTCAAGGGTATTTCGGTTTCTCATCTAGTTTTGTATGGCAAAGCGCGGATCATCGCTGTTGCGATAGCGGGCAATGTCGGTCAAAGAGATGTACTCGTTACGAAAATCTTCTGTGTAGATTCCCACATCAATTCCCCGTACATGGAGGGTGTCTTTCTTAATCTTGCTCATATTCAATAGTATTAGTTGTAGTCATTCTGAGGAATTATTTTGTAATTAATTTATTTTTAGTTTATTACAAAATAAAGAATCGTTCATTTTCTTGCTGCAAAGATAATAATTTTCGTAAAATTATGAAAACGAAGATTGCGATAGTCTCCCCTACTACCCTGACGGGGCACATTGCGTGGATGTGCCCGCCGGGCGGTTCCCGACGGAGGGATGTTCGCAGGCCGCAGGGAAATGGATGGACGCGGATGGCGGGGATTACGCGAAAAAAGCATAGAGATGCCATAGTATGACATCTCTACTGTACCCTGTTCACAGAACCCTGTATCCTGAATTACAGCACTTCATAAATCACCATAGCGGTCCACAAGGATTTGTCGCTTCCCACGGTGTATTTGATGTCTTAAAAAAATCGCCTACTCTCTTACATGATTTTCGGTTTTCTCCTTTTTTATTTTGAACGCTGTCTCCTTTAGTTTTTTACACAACGAACAGACAAAGTTACTTGTTTTTCAGTGTATTGGCTGCTCAATCCAGCGTAATTGTAATAAAGTCCACGGTATATCGCGTTATCCTCATTGTAGGCAGTAGCACACCAAAAGCCGACGAATTCGCCTAAACTTTGGTAGCTTCCAGTGAACGTCCAGCCAGCGGGGAGAGCCGAAAAGCCTGTGTCATTTCTTCCATTATACCATAATCCACCTGAAGACCAAATAGTCCTGCCGGCATACGGATAACATCCGCTACATGTACCACCAATAACATCATCCCAACAAGTAGTGGCGGCCAACGCCACGGCAATGCCGTTGCCACATTCATCATCCTCTATACTGCACACATATTCGCTTTGGCTGCTCACATAGTCTGCCAGCTGTATCCATTCTGCATAGGATGGCACGTGCCAGCCCGTAGGGCAAATCCCCTGCACGCCACTTGGATTGGTATTGGAAGAGGAGGCATTGTGCATTACCGCAGGCCAGTTGTAAAGATAACCGTAGCCGCGGACGTAGGCCTCTTCGTAATTTGGTGCATAACGGTAAGGGGCAACCTGGCTCCAGTTATGGTGGTGACTATTATAGATATCCAGACTGTCCCCCGAAGGAATTGGGGTGCTATCTGAATAGCGCGTAGTACGCAGGCTCTCCTTCATCCAGCACTGATTGCCAATCTGCACAGTATTATACACATTGCCGTCAATGTCGGTGATAGTGGGTGTGCCCGGACAGGTCTGACCGTGAATCAGTTCGTTGAAGAAACTGTTTAGAGTTACCACATCCACATTATAGTTTTCGTCCAGTGACATATAAAAATGATAGATTTTCCCGCTTAGGAACGGAAAGCGATCCTCACGTCCAGACTTATAGTCAGTATAGTCGCAGGTGCCGGCAATCCAAATTCTATCACCGGGAGTCGGGTTGGTGATGCAGAAATCGTAGTAACCTGCAGGAATGGTGATGGTGGCACTGCCGTTAAGAACAATATTTGAAGTGGTGGTTGCGCCATCTGCATTTTGGGGGATTTTGTACTCAAAAGCGGCGTATGTGGCCGCATCCGCATCTCCGGAAGAGGTGAGAGGCCCACATTCCGGAATAATGGTACCGTATGCAGTGGCATCCGCGTCCAACAAGAGCTGGTAACCGGAGCCATTCCCCCACACATCACCCGCTTCAAGAATAATGGTCGCACCTTGCGGGGTGGTAAAACTCAGTTCGTTGCCGTATGCAGTTCCCATACTGTTGGTGGCGTATGCCCGTACATAGTAGGTGGTGTTAGGTGTGAGAAATGTGTTAGAAAGACTATTCGTGAAGATGCCAACCCCAGTACCGTCGGTGGTATGACTACTGCTCACTGTAGGATTGGGAGTGGTGTTCCAACAAATACCACGTGACGTAACGATTGCCCCCCCATCGGAAGTGACGACCCCATCGAAACTGTACTCGTAATTACTATTTCCTAAGGAAGACCTAGTAGTTATCACCGTAGGGAGAGTTTGGCTGAAACTGCCTTCATCGCGAAGACAACGGACAGAAAGAGCATCAGATCTGCGTGTGATGCTGGCCCACACTACAGCATAATCGTACATAAACTGGCAAAAACTGTAGTAACAACTTCCGGAACAGCTTGCACTTTGAGGAGTAACATTGGCGGTAGAACTCCAATAGGCGGCAGCCGAGCCGAATGAGTATACAATGCCTCCAGCGGGAAGTGCCGAAAATCCCGTGGCGTTGTTGGCACTCTGGACATTAGCGACTGCACACTCACTGCCATCGCTGTATTCATCTTCGTACCAGCCTGTGGCTGCTGCCAACGCCTTGGCGATGTATGTATTGTCGCTTCCGCAAACATACTCACTTTGGCTGCTCACATAGTCTGTCAGCTGGACCCATTCTGCATCGCTCGGCACATGCCAACCATTGGGGCAAATTCCTTGTACTCCAAAGGGGGTGGGTTCAGCAGAATTGAAATTGTGCATCGCCGCAGTCCAGTTATAAAGATAGCCATAGGAAACCACATTCGCCTCATCGTTGTTGGGAGCATAACGGTAAGGTGTATTGTCAACGTAGTAATCACCCAAAGAAATGGGGGTGTTGTCGGCGTAGCGCGTGGTTCGTAGGTTTTCTTTCATCCAGCATTGTTGCCCAATCTGTACCGTATTATACACATTGCCATCAATGTCAGTGAGAGTGGGCGTGCCAGGGCAAGGCTGTCCGTGTTGTGTGGTCTCTCCAAGGGTAGTGAAGCTCACTTCATTGCCGTAAGCCGTACCTACGCTATTGGTGGCATAGGCACGCACATAGTAAGTGGTGCCAGCCGTAAGTCCCGTGAGGCTGCTGGTGAAACTGCCCGTGCCGCTGCCGTCGGTGGTGTGGTTGTCGGCGGTAGTCGGAGCCGGTGAGGTGCTGTAGCACACGCCACGGACAATCACGTTGGCACCGCCGTCAGCAGTAACCGTGCCACCGCAGGTGGCCGAGGTTTCCGTCACATTGCTAACCGCATTCGTCGTAACGGTAGGAAGATTGTAAGTGGTTGAACCACCATTATCTTTCAGACACCGTATGGAGAATCCACCGACCTTTTCGTTGTCACTATGGCTCACGTATGCGTGTGCACTGGTCAGCCGAAGACGATAAGCCCGGGAATCATTGTGCTCGGTAGTGCTCCAAAAGTAGGCGTATGCACCAAAAGAGTTGTTAATGCCATTGACGAAGTAACCGCCAGCGGGCATCGCGGAAAATCCCGTGGCGTTGTTCTCATCGGGCGCATTCCCCACAGCACAGGTGTTTGAATTGCTGTTCCATCCTATCGTGGAGGCCAAGGCCTTGGCAATGTAATCAATGTCGCTATTGCACATATACTGGTTCTGACTACTCACATAATCAGTGAGTTGCGTCCACTCCACTTCGCTCGGCAAATGCCAGCCAGTGGGGCAAAGCCCCTGCACCCCGCTCGGATTATTATTGCTGCTGCTTGCGCCATTCATCACCGCCACCCAGTTGTACAAAAGGCCGTAGGTGGACATATTGTTGGCATCATTATTGGGATAATACCAATACGGCGTGGTAGTGGAGGTGCTGCTGCCTTGCTCAATGGCGGAGGAATTGGCGTAGTGCGTGGTACGCAGGTTCTCCTTCATCCAGCACTGCTGGCCAATCTGCACCGTGTTGTAAGTGTTGCCGTCAATGTCAGTTAGGGTGGGCGTGCTCGGACAAGGCTGTCCGTCCTGTGTTGTCGGTATAGCAGTGGTGGTGAAGCTCACTTCGTTGCCGTAAGCCGTACCCACACTGTTGGTGGCGTAGGCACGCACATAGTACGTGGTGCCAGCCGTAAGTCCCGTGAGGCTGCTGGTGAAAATGCCCGTGCCGCTGCCGTCGGTGGTGTGGTTGTCGGCGGTAGTCGGAGCCGGTGAGGTGCTGTAGCACACGCCACGGACAATCACGTTGGCACCGCCGTCGGCAGTCACCGTGCCGCCGCAAGTGGCTGAGGTTTCTGCTACGTTGCTGGCCGTTGTGGTGGTTACGGCGGGCAGTTGGGCGGCGGTAGTGGTGGTGAAGCTCACCTCATTGCCGTAAGCTGTAC